>ERZ651768.259-NODE-259-length-39592-cov-15.209060_pt1 | contig 39592 bp, 34 predicted proteins | sample MGYA00514754_ERZ651768 | MGnify/ENA metagenome assembly ERZ651768
AATAGAGTGCGGGTAAAAGTTGTAAAAAATAAAGTTGCACCGCCATTTAAGATGGCTGAATTCGACATTATGTATGGCCAGGGGATTTCCTACATTGGAGATGTCCTTGATCTGGCCGTAACAGGAGATATTATCCAGAAAATGGGGGCTTGGTATGCTTATAAAGACGAAAAGATTGGACAGGGTAGGGAAAATACGAAGGCATTTTTAAAAGAAAATCATGACCTGTTATCTGATATAGTTAAACAAGTAAAAGGCTTCATGGGAATAAGCTTTGCGGAGGATGGGAAAGCGTAAGATCATAGATATCCAGGTACAAAAGCGCAGGAAAAACCGGCGCAGTATATTTCTTGACGATGGTAGCGTCTTCGGTATTTCCGAAGACGTTTTTTTTTCTATACCAGTCCAAATTGGCGATACATTAACAGATCGGAAACTGGATAATATTTTAGTTGCTGATAACCAACAAAAAATACTGGATTTTGCATTAAATCTGCTAAGCTATAGAATGCGCAGTAAAGTGGAATTGATGCACCGTTTGAAAAGAAAAAAATTTAATGAGGATGGTATCTATTCTGTAATGGAAAAACTGGAAACAAAAGGGTATGTCGATGATCAAAAATTCGCCTGGGCGTTTGCTCGCGAAAAGGTTAGAAGAAAGCTTATTGGTCCAATGGCCCTGAGATCAGAATTTAGCGTTCATATGCTAGATCCGGATATCTTAGAGTATACATTGAAAAAAACTTATGATGAATTTCCTGAACATACTTTGATGGATCAGTTATTGAAAAAACGAAGGGTTCCTATGAATAAGCTGCTTGACATAACGGAAAAAAAGTATGCTGTGAACACCTTGAGAAATAAGGGGTTTTCGTGGGATCGAATACAGGAAATACTTGTAAAGCGCGGTAATATTTGATTGTGGAACCTGATGGCGTATAAAAATAACAAGCGATTGATCTATTTTATCCAATAAACCTGATATGCTGATAGAAGAAGTGACTGCAGTTCTGGGCCGGAGGCCAAATGATGATGAGTTAACATTCATCAAGTCAGTCATGGGCTCAAATCAGATACAATATCCATTTCCAGCGCTAAATAGCATTATTATGGGAGATGGACATGGTAGTGTAGAAGATGGTCAATTAAGTATTGGCCTGGAAGGGAAAAATAATATTATCAAGACTAAGGCCAAGATGCAGTGTGCAGCGCAGGGGGGTAAAGGGCAATTAAAAATCTCTTTTCCAAATGCAAAGTTCTTGGTTTGTGACAAGATTAATAGTGAACATCGTAAACCGGTACTTGGTGACAATTTAATATACCTTAAAGCAGCCACTGATGCAGAAGTGACCTTATTAAATGTTTGGAACGAGGCACATTTGGGCGCAGTTACAGTTGTTAACCAAGGAGGACTTGGCGTCAGTGTTCTTTCGATATGTTCTGGAAAGGAATTAGGCGTTGACCTAATCTTAAAGAATAAGCGGCAGCTTGGTGATTATAATAATAGAAACATATCCGGATTCCTCTTTTCTGTGCCGAAAGCGGATCTTAAAAAAATAGATATGTTAAAAAATAGATGGGAAAACCTGGGTTCATTTACTATTTCAAATAAAATCACATTTAGCTATCGTGGAAATATGATCGGTACAATCCCTGTTCAACTATTTGATGAACTTTATAACCGTCTATTGCCAATGATTCCATATACACCGCCCAGGAAAGAGCATTCTAGTGCCAATATACACGTAAAAGAACCGGTCAATTTAAAACTCGTATTGAAAAAACTGGTCGAAGCCAAGCAGAAGCTTATACCAATAAAATTCACCCCAATAAAACGAAGAATCACATCATTTACTGCTATAAATAGTTCGTTTGTTTTAGCAGCAAATGACCATCCATATATTCATCCCCAGGAACCGCGCGTAAGTAGTATGATTACAATTGCCAATGCGGTACGTCATTTAGTTTGTTTAGGTATTAAACCAATATATTTGGCTGGAGCATTTCATGGTGGGGATTTGACTAATAATATGGATCGATGGGTTTTAAATGAGTTTGTTTCTGGGGCGAGAAAGGCTGCTAAGGCCTTCCAATTAAGGAACGTGAATGAGATGATTACCAAAAATAACTCATTACATCCAATTGCTGATGTAATAACTGCAGGATCTGGTAAAGTTCGCTGTTTACCATTATTTAATACGCCTGGTGATTTTGTCACAATTGTTGGCAGTTTACGTGGAGAAACTGGCAGCAGTATGTATGCAGATATTATTCACAAAAATAAGCAGGTTGGACATCCGTCAACTATCGATATTGTTATGGAATGCCGTTTACAAGAAGTCATTTTACAGGGTATTGCAGTTGGAATAATCCGTTCAGCGGTTAACGTTAGTCGGGGTGGCTTAGCTGTGGCGATCGCAAACGCTCTTTTGCTTGGATCAAGTGGACTAGGTGCGCGAATACACTTTTCCAGAAAGATTCGCAATGATGAACTGTTATTTGGTGAAACCCAGGGATTGGTAGTAGTAACTTTATCTGAAAACGATCTGATTGAATTTGAAAGGATATGTATGACTACTGGTGTGCCGTCAACCACTATCGGACGCATAACTGATGATGGTAACTTTATTTTTAATGATCTGATCAATATTCCAGTTAAACAACTTTCCAAATGAATTATTTTTTTGAATCGATGAAATTGCGGATGATAACATGGTGGCAAATACCTGTCATCTGTTATTGCCGGCCACAGATCATTCATCTTGATGATGAATATTGTAAATTGCGAATCCCCTTAAATTGGCGCACACGTAATCACGTGCAATCAATGTATATAGGTGTATTCACAGTTGGTGCAGATCTTACAGGAGGGTTACTTACATTAAGAAGTATCCAAAAAAGAAAACGAAAAGTTGTATTAATATTCAAAGATTTTAATGCAAATTTCTTTAAGAGAGCAGAGAAGGATGTTATTTTCATTTGTAGGGATGGTGTAGAAATTGATCATGCAGTCCAGCAGGCGGTGGATAAAGGCGAACGGATTAATTTACCGATCAATATCACAGCCATGCTATCCCAAGATACTGAGAATGACCCTGTGGCTAATTTCAGGTTAACCCTTTCAATAAAGGATCGAACCAATGCCTAACAATAATGATAATTTTTCTGTTGTATTGGCTAATTATCAAATCCCAGTACGCAATATTTATGCAGTAGGAAGAAATTATCCAGCTCATGCAAAAGAAATGGGTTCAACTGTAAATAATGAACCCATATTCTTTCAAAAATCACTAACTAGTTTGCAAACAGGTGAAAAAATAATAATTCCTCGAGGTCGTAATATTCACCACGAGCTTGAAGTTGTAATTTTAGTAGGTACGCCGGGAGAATTTATTGATGAAAATAAAGCTATTGATCATGTGGCTGGTTTAGCGCTGGGATTAGATCTCACTGATCGCGATCTACAAAATGCATTGAAGAAACAATCGCTACCATGGTTCCTTTCAAAATCATTCAAGGGGTCTGCTGTTGTTTCAGAATTCAAAACGGATACAAATGACATATGGGGAAAAGAATTTTGGCTTAAACGCGATGAGGTAATTGTTCAGAGGGGGAAGATGGAACAGATGGTATTTTCTATCACGAAACTAATTGAATATTTATCTGCCAGGATGCCCTTACTTAAAGGCGATTTGATTTTTACTGGAACACCGGAAGGTGTAGGGCCAATAGAACAGGGGGATAATTTAAAGCTAGGCATTGCTCAAGAAATATTAATGGAAATAGAAGTGGCATAAAACCAATGGTATTTGCTCCTTTCATTCAGTTAAGTAACTTTCGCACCCCATGAAAATACTTACGAAACAACAATTAACTGCATTACGTGATATTATTACACCTGATAATCTGCAATCTGTAGATGAAAATACGCGGAAAGTACTAGATGAACTAATCAATGATGATGAAAATATTAATGCTGTATCATTATTTATTGATGGTGCAGCAGATTTACATACTAAGACAGCTGGTATTGGCGGAGTATTTTTAGGGGAAAATAACAAAGAATTATATCGATTCTCTGAATATCTAGATGACGCAACTAATAATCAGGCCGAATATTCAGCGTTGATAAAAGGGCTTGAATTAGGACTTGAATTAAATATGTGGGATATTAAAATATATGCGGATAGCGAACTTGTAGTGAAACAGGTAAATGGTGAGTATAAAGTCAAACATGAACGAATGAAACCACTCCATCGAAAGGCGATTGCACTATTGTGCCAATACAGTAATTGGAGTCTGCAGCATGTACCCAGAGATGATAATACGATTGCTGACAAATTAAGTAAGGAAGGTATGGAACAAGGAAGATGAAAGCATTAATTACTGCTGGAGGTCATGGTACAAGGCTGAGACCAATCACTCATACCCAGAACAAACATCTAATTCCCATTGCAAATAAGCTAATGCTGCAATTTGCACTTGAATTTGCTCAAGATGCTGGTATTATTGATGTGGGGATTGTTATAAACAGTAATGATGAATCCATAAAAAATGCTTTTGGAAAAGGAACAGATCTTGGTTTACAACTGACCTATATTCCACAAGAAGCACCGCTTGGCCTGGCACATGTTGTAAAAATATCGGAATCATTCATTGGGGATGATAATTTTATTTTCTACTTAGGAGATAATATCCTCGTTGGTGGTTTAAGAAAATTTATTGATGATTTTGAAAAAAATTCATCGAATTGCCATTTAGTATTGAGTAAAGTTCCAGATCCTAATCGTTTTGGGGTAGCAGAAATCGTTGATGACCGTATCGTTAGCATTGAAGAGAAGCCTGATAATCCAAAAAGTGATCTAGCTGTGACAGGAATTTATCTATATGATAAAAATATTTTTGATGCTGTGAATAATATAGAACCATCCCCACGCGGTGAATTGGAAATTTCAGATGCGCATCAGTACTTACTTGATAAGGGTTTCAATTTGAGCTACTCTGAAATTACCGGGTGGTGGAAAGATACGGGCAAACCGTCAGATTTGTTGGAAGCTAATCGTCTTGTGTTAGATAATATAAAATCTGATATTACAGGCAGTGTCGATAAAAATTCTACAGTCTCTGGTAGGGTAAAGATTGGAACAAATAGTCGGGTGATAAATTCAAATATTCGGGGCCCTGCCGTTATCGGTAACAACACCACAATTGAAGAATCCTATGTTGGCCCATATTCTGCTATTGGTAAGGGGTGTACAATTAGCGGTAGTGAAGTCGAATACTCTATCATTATGGATGGATGCCAGATCAATCAGGTGAAGCGACGGATTGAATCCTCATTATTAGGTAATGATGTGGAAATACTTCGTTCTAAAACCAGACCTGCTACTCACAGATTTATGCTCGGCGATCAAAGTCGCATAGAAATTGAATAACCAAAAAATAAGTGATTACTGAATAAATGAAGCATATTGATCATCAAATTATTAATTTGTTGGCCAAGAGATCCGAGGAATTTCTTAATTTGTAACGTTATGGGGTTTTTATCCAATATCTCTAATCCATTGCACTGGCTATCAGGTGATATTGCTATCGATCTTGGTACAGCCAATACGTTGCTCTGGATGAAGGGAAAAGGTATCATGATAAATGAGCCTTCAATCGTAGCTAGGTCTGTGAATGATGGTAATATTATCGCAGTAGGCAATAAAGCGAAAGCGATGGTTGGACGGACTCACCGTGACATTGAAACAATTCGTCCCCTGCGAGATGGCGTGATAGCTGATTTTGATATGACAGATGGCATGCTCCTTGGTTTTATCCGGATGATAAATATAAGTCCCTTGGCCAGAATGCGGATGGTGATATGTGTACCTTCTGGTGTCACTGAAGTCGAAAGAAGAGCTGTAAAAGATTCTGGTTTGCGTGCCAACGCAAGAGAAGTATTTCTTATTGAAGAACCTGTGGCAGCAGCAATTGGCATAGGCCTTGATATTTCACAGCCAATCGGAAATATAATTGTTGATATTGGTGGTGGCACAACGGAAATCGCTGTAATTGCATTATCTGGTGTTGTTACAAAAGAAACGATCCGTGTTGCTGGTGATGAAATGGATGAAGCATTGGTCCAGTGGTTTAGAAATGAACATAAACTAGATATCGGAATATCCACTGGAGAAGCAATTAAAAAATCCGTTGGTTCCGCCATGCGCATGAAGAGTGAAACAATATCAGTAAAAGGTAGAGATCTTGTGTCAGGGATTCCGAAAACTATCGATGTCACTTCAGATGAAGTTCGGCAGGCATTGAAGGATCCAGTAAGTATGATCGTTGAGGCGGTAAAAAAAGCATTAGAGCGTACACCCCCGGAACTTTCCGCTGATATATTAGATAGAGGCATCATCATGACCGGAGGAGGCAGTATACTAAAAGGAATGGATCAGATCATCCGCGAACGCACAAATGTTCCTGTCAATATCGCTGAAGACCCACTTCTTTCTGTTGTAAGAGGTACTGGCATGGTACTGGAAGATATTAAAAAATACGAAGCGGTTCTTATTTAACGCTATTCTTTCATGAGGATCCTTTACCTCATAATCCTAAAACGTAAAGATATTTTTGCATTGGTGTTGAGTATTGTTCTTTCGATGCTAATGTTGAGCAAAGGAGAATCAGATAACGTTCGTTTACTACGCAGTAAAGCAAATCGTTTTTTCACCATTTTTTATTCTCCGATCACTTGGGTACGATCACTGGCATTTATCGAAGAAGAAGCGGCCTTACTTAGGGAGAAAAATCTACAGTTGTCTTTTCAGATGGAATCTATGAGTTATCTATTAGAAGAAAATAATAGACTGGAAGAATTATTGGATTTCGAGCGAGAGAGTAAAATGACAATTTTACCTGCCAGGGTAATAAATATGAGTGCTTCGCCATATTTATCATCATCATTATCAATAGACATAGGCCTAGAATCTGGCATTGAAGAAAATGCCCCTGTAATCACGCCCAAAGGCATAATTGGAAAGACGACTATCGTCGGAGATAACGCTGCCATTGTACAGTTGATCAATGATGTTAACTTCAGGCTTAGTGTTCGTATTAAGCCATCTGGATCTACGGGTATCTTGCGTTGGCTTGATGGAGACCTATATTTGATAAAAGAGGTGCAGAAAAATGCAAATGTGAATATTGGGAATAAAGTGGTGACCTCTGGTTTCAGCGATATATTCCCTAATGACCTTCCAGTAGGGGAAGTGGTGAACATCACTGATGAGCGAGGTAGGTTTCAAAAATCTGTTGTAGTAAAAATCAATGAAAATATTGGGTCAATTATTAATTTGTTTGTAATTGTGGATCATTAGTATGGATCAAATAAGACCCTGGCTAATCTTAGTTGGTGTGTTCATACTACAGTTTTTTCTATCTGAATTATTGGCGATTCAATATTACCGTCCAGATTTCGTAGTTATTTTTATTTTGTATTTTGGACTATTTTTTGGTTCTTATTATGGTGTTATCGCTGGGTTTATCATTGGAATATTTATCGACTTAACCCCATTGGCTTCGTATTTTGGACTTAGTTCAATGACCTACTCAATTACAGGTTTTTTAGCCGGTCAATTAAAGGATAAATATATCCGTTGGTCGCTATTCGCATTTCATGCTGCATGGCTATGCATTATTGCATTTCATTTTTTTGTATTCACCTATGTGCGCTATCAACTACTATTTGAAGTAGATATTTTACAATATCTATTACGGTGGTTTTTGACGATGAGTTATACCCTTATTTTTTTGTTAATACTGCAATTCTTTTTTCCAATAAAAAGGATTCAAGGTGCTTAAGTCAAAAAACCTTGTACCAAGATCTAGATTTTTGGTGGCAAATAGTGTGATTATTATTGTTTTTTCTATTTTGATAATTCGGTTTTTCCATATACAGGTATATGGCCACAATAAATATAAAAAACGGGCCGATAATAATCGTATACGAGCCATACCAACTGCTGCGCCCAGAGGAGTGATTCTGGATAGGTATGGCCAAATATTAGTGGATAATTATCCAACATATATTCTAACTGGACTGCCTAATGAAATGGATAATGAAAATTGGAATTTTTCAGTCATCAGCGCCTGTACCGCCGTTGATACAGCAATCTTAATCGAGAATTTTGATAGATATTTTCGTGGACGTTTTATTCCATCTAGAATTACTAGAGATTTAACTTTCGAACAATTGAGCTGCATAGAAGAACACAAACACGAATTAACAGGGATAAATTACATTCAGTTTCCGGAACGGTCATTTCCTTCTGGTGTAAATATGAGTCATGTGTTAGGCTACGTTAAAGAGATTGATCGGTCATTGCTGAGCAATATGGTAGATTTTGAACAATATGATGTAGGTGACTTAATTGGATGGCAGGGGATAGAAAAACAATACGAGAACCAACTGCGAGGTAAAAAAGGATTAGCTTTCTTGCAAGTGGATGCATTCGGTAGAGAAGTAGGTGCAGTTAAAGATATAAATGATATAAAACCGATCCCTGGAAAAGACGTATTTACAACAATTGATTTAAGTTTGCAGAAAACACTAGAAAAAGCCATGTCTAGTTATAAAGGCATAGTCTTAGTTACTGACCCTGCAACGGGCCAAATACTTGCTTTTGTAAGTTCTCCAGATTTTTCTCCGGATATTTTTACAGGTAATACTACATTACGGCAATGGCGTGAAATAGTTAATGATCCAACAAAACCTTTGTTGAACCGTATCACAAATGGGTTATATCCACCTGGATCCACCTTGAAGATGATTACTGCGATAGCGCTTTTGGAGGGGGGGCTTACGATTGAACAAAATGAAGAGTTTGAATGTGCCGGGATTTATCAGTTTGGTGACCGAGTATTTAAGTGCTGGAAAGTGAGTGGACATGGAAAAGTTAATTTAGATCAGGCCATTACTCAATCCTGTAATATTTTCTTTTATCAAGCTGTCCAACGTATATCGCTGAATAGATTTATAAACCTTTGTCGGAGTTTTGGTTTTGGTAGCAAAACGGGTATTGATTTGCCCAACGAATTAACTGGATTGCTACCTACAAGGGATTATATGAATAGGCGTTACACGAGCAGGGGTTGGTCGCGTGGGCATTTATTAAATCTTGCTCTGGGGCAAGGTGACCTACTTACTACACCAATTCAACTGGCTGTTTACATCAATAAGATCGCAACTAAAGGGAACACATTCATACCGCATTTTCTGCTATCTAAAGTGCCCGAACCAACAAATTCAATGAATTTGAATGAACAAACATGGATATATATTCAAGATTATTTACTCCACGCTGTTACTGATAAAAATGGAACTGGTTCTGCTGCTGATCCTAAAATAAATGGTACAAATGTATATGGAAAAACAGGTACTGCTCAAAATCCACATGGGGACGATCATGCTTGGTTTGTTGGCTATGCTAAAAACGGAAATCAAATGGTATCTACCATTATATTGGTAGAAAACGGTGGTGGTGGTGGAAAAATTGCGGCACCAATTGCGCGTATCGCTTTCGAACATATGTTTAATAAAATTATTGAAAATAGACTTGCAGTAAAATAATGTTTAAAACGGTATATAATCAGACATCGGATATGCCTGTATCGATAATTATTTTTACCGCGATGTTAACAATTCTCGGCCTGATTTCTTTATTTAGTATTAGTATGAATCAATTTGGTGAAGTCGGGATTACAACTTTTACAAAACAGCTACTTTTTTTGATACCTGCATTCGTGGGGTTTATAACGATATTATTTATTCCTAAATATATGATCCACAAATATATCTATTTTGCATATAGCCTAATGTTGATGTTGGTTTTAACCCCGTTTCTTTTTGAGACAATTGCAGGTACTCATCGTTGGATAAATTTTGGTTTACCCATAAGTATTCAACCATCTGAGTTTGCCAAGTGGATCGTGGTAGTTGCTTTAGCGCGCTATCTTTCTGATCATAATCTGCGAATGAAAAAGTTCATGACAATATTATTCCCAATATTAATTGCCCTACTACCTGCTGTAATTGTCCTACAGCAACCTGACCTTGGAACAGCAATAATACTTTTGACGCCTATTTTGCCTATGTTGTACTGGGTAGGCGCTAGACCATTTCATTTGTTCATACTGGTGGCTCCTTTACTAAGTATTGCTACTGCATTTCATACTACATCCTTTACTTTCTGGGCAATTGTAATGGGTAGTATAATATACCTAACCCAACCAAGGTTATTTTTTGGAGTCATGTTATATTTTGGTAATATTTTTTTAGGATTATTGTCGCCGTTTCTGTGGAACAGTTTAAGGCCTTACCAGCAGAAGAGGATCCTAACTTTGTTTAATCCTGAATTAGATCCACTAGGAGCAGCTTATCAAACAATACAAAGTAAAGTGGCGATTGGATCTGGCGGGTTTTTTGGCAAGGGATTAGGATCAGGTACCCAAACACACTTAAAATTTCTTCCGGTCCAAGAATCTGACTTTATTGTATCCGTTATCGGCGAAGAATTAGGATTTATTACAATAGCAATTATGTTAATTGTTTTTTCAATTTTTATGCTAAAGATTGTAAAACTAGCGTTTTTAGCAAAAGAACGTTTTCCGGGGTTGGTTCTAATAGGTATTGGTACAATCTTCATGGCACATGTTTTTGTTAATACAGCAATGTCAACAGGAATGATCCCCGTTAAGGGTCTACCCTTACCATTTATATCGGCAGGTGGTTCATTTTTATTATCCTGCTTTATAATGATCGGTCTGATCATGAAAATGGGTGACGAATCAATAGAATGACCAAGTAAAAGGAATTGATGTTAGGGACTTGCAGAGCTAAATTCCAGACCAGTTTGTGCTGCAAATATTTTAAATAGCCCCGATGATAATTAATCCAACTAAGATCCCTCGGATCATTTTGTTTATTTTTCTGGTACTATGTATTGGAACTGCCCAAGCTCAGCAGACCGATATAAAACGTGAGTTAAAGAGGTTAAATGCAAAGATAGATCGAGAACGAGTTAGAACAGATTCTCTCGAGACACAAATTAGTATTTTATTACCTGACTTGCGAAATACCTTGATAGCTACGGTTGATGCAAAAAAACAGACTGATTCAGTCGCTATTTTACTTATCAATCGAATAAATGCCATTCAAAACAAGATTCGGATGCTGGAAGACAAGTCAATTTATACTGATAGTACCAATTTTGAAATTCTTGCACAACTCGTAATGATCGAAAATAAAATTATTACTTTAACTAATAGTTTTACGGAGATGTATAGTCTGCGATCTGAAAAACAAGGCGGTATCATTAAAACAAAGATTAGTACCGCGGAATACCAGAGAAAATATATTGAAGCATTGAGTTACTATCAGAATAGTGATTATAATCAGGCGATTAAAGGTTTTTCTGAATTGGTGCTGGAGGATCCGTTAAATAAACTTGCTGACAACAGCCAATATTGGCTCGCAGAATGTTATTATTCGGTAAAAAATTACAAACGAGCAACTCTAGAGTTTGAAAAGGTATTCACTTTTCCAGGTACGGATAAGGACGATGATTCTCAACTAAAATTAGCTCTTGCATACCAAAGCCTTGGTAATTTTATAAAAGCAAGAGAGGAATATCAGCGCATGATTGATTATTTCCCAAGTAGCGAATACTACAGCAGAGCCAAAGAATCACTCAAGCAATTGAGTGTGGAATAACCCTTAGTAATGTCATTAAAAATATTTTATTTAACTACGGAGATAATTCCGTTTGCTAATACTTCATCCCTGGCCGACTTCTCAGCGAAGGTACCACTTTTATTACAGAACAAAGAGAATGATATTCGTACAATAATTCCGAAATATGGTTATGTTAGTGAACGAAAGTATATTCTTCGTGAAGTAATAAGATTGCGTGAAATACCTTTCGAATTTGGCGAAGAAAATGTTATAACCTCGGCGAAAAGTGCCTTTATTCCTAAAACGCGAGTACAAGTATATTTTTTAGAGGACGACAAAAGATTTAAACCGTTGACTAATTTAATCTATAAGGCAAAAAATGGTCGTGTACTTACTGATAATGACATGCGATTTGCGTATTTCAGTAAAGCATCCTTAGCTATTTTACCTCATCTATTTTGGAGGCCTGAAGTATTATGGTGTAATGATTGGCAATCTGCGTTGGTTCCTGCATTTTATAATCAACACTACACCAATGATGAATTTTATGCAGGTATGAAGTCTGTGCTTGTTGTTCATAATTACGAAAAGGAATTCTTGGCTATCTCAAGAAATACTTTTAAGAATACTGGACTTGAAGAACCTGCCAGCATGAAAAAAGGGGTGGTGAATGCCTATGAAGCTGCAGCAGAATATGTAGATTTGATAATTGCAATTGATTCACCTAATAAACAAGTATCAAAAAAATTATTGGAACTACCTGCGATCAAAAAGAATAAGAGTAAAGTATTAATTATAAAGACTGCCGATGATGAGACACCAGATTATGATAAAGTTGCTGCGAGAATCGATGATAGATTGCAGAAACTTTTTAGCTAATTAATCTTACCCAGTCTAAACTATATGAAAAAACTTCAGTTATTTGCGTGTTTTACGTGTACGTTAATTTTCCTAAGCTGCATGGAAGATGCTGTTACAGTGGATTTGATGCATGATGGAATGTATCATGATACTTTATATGTTAGAGGGATCACAGGGTTTACTTATCAAATACCACCTCAGCTTGGTAATTCTACTTTATTGTACTTCGGTACAGATACCAATGGATACCAAAACCCATTCGCACTATTTAGGTTATCAAACACTAGTATAACAACTCCTGTCAAGACATTGGATAGTTTTATTGATACAACTACAGAAATTGACAGTGCGAAATTTGTAATGACATTCAATGCAGATTCAATTACAACAAATATGATTTTTGATCTATTTTACTTTCCAGATGATGGTGACTCAATTTTTAATGAAAGTGAGAGTAATTACTTGAACCTTACGGAAAATGATCTTTATCATGGGATTTTTGTCAGTAGTAGTGCTTTATCACAACAAGAACCAAATGATTCATTATCAACCTCAAACTTTCCTACACTTTCGTTCGATATTGCCCATATTCTTTCTGCATTTTTAGATACTTCAAATGATAACCCTAACTATACTGTAATGGTAAAGCCCCAGTCCAATCTAACAGAAATCGTAGCTTTCAAAAGCAGTGAAAGTGGATTTACATTTACGCCCCAGATAAAAATATTTAGTGATGATACTGCTTTTGTTGATTCTACAGGAGACTCGGTAGTAACTACAATTTCACATACGTTTATATCTACTGATGATTTATCATTAATTATCCCCCCCGATATAATTTATGATAATCCAAATAATATATATTTAGGTAGGGGTATGGCGTATAAAGCAGTCCTAAGAATACCTAATTTGGACTCGATTTTGTTACCTCGGCAAGCAACGATAACTCAAGCTGAGTTATCGTTTTTTTATAATAATGATACTTCTCAGTCTAATTTTTATTTACAACTCGAACCAATAATTGATTCGGTTTCCACAGCAGAACTAGAGGGATTATTATTGGATGATCCACTCACAACGGAACCGAGCTTAATTGCGGTTAATCTATCGAGTAGTGGAAAGATAAGCCTTGATATCCGAGAGTACATACAGTTATATCACTTTGGTTATATTCAGAATCAAGGGTTAAAGATGGAGGTAGCAAATACTGTTAGTCCATTCAACACATATTCGTTTTTTATAGACAATCTTGATTCACTAGCACCAAAACTTATCATTCACTATGTTGCTCCTTAATAAATATATCAAAATTTTTATCCTTATCGCATCCCTAAGTTATGGTCAGGATGTATATAGTGCATATGGTGTTGGGGAATTAACATTTGCTCCTAATGCAGCGGTACTGGGTATTGGTAGTAGTGGGTTAATGCCCAGTTTTCAGGAAAACATATCACTTAGTAACCCTTCAACTTGGCTTGGAATACCGTTTGCCTATCTATCGGTAAGTTATGGTGGGACACAAATAAAAGATCGTAATTACGATTACAATAATATGCTGTCTGGATTAAATCAATTTCAATTTATACTACCTATAAAAGGTCTGTTTGCAGTTGGTATTGGTTTCCAACCTTATAGTTCACAATTGTATTCCCTGAGTAGCAATAATATTTATGAAAAATTTATCGAAGGTGATACCCTTACAATTAATAAAGCAATAAACGGCTCCGGCGGTATTTCTGGACTCATTTTTTCGCTAGGCGCCAAAATAACAGAAAAAGAACAATTGGGACTAAAAATAGAGTATTTATTTGGGTCAAATCGTAGACAGACAGTATTCAACATCAAAGAAGATGAGCATGATTTGGATTACATTTATAATCAGCGTAACATTTATAATGGTACTTTAATAGATGGATATTTTTCATCAAATCGTTTCAGTTTTGGTTCTAGAAAATTATTTTTAAGTGGAATGGTTAAAATTGTTTTACATCCACTACGTATCAATCATTTTTCTTTTCAACCATTTGAGGATTCAAATGGCAACGGATATTATGACATTGCTGATTATCCAAGGCCTGTCGGTGTGGATTCTATACCACCGGCAGCAATAGATACTGTACTGAGCAATCAGATAAGTCCATTTGAATATGCTTTTGGGTTTGACCTGGAATTAACTGAAATGATACATGCACAGGGAGAAATTTCCTTGTGGTCGGATCTTAATGATAGGAAAATCAATCTTACCTCCGCCTTAAATCAACGGATACTTTCTTATCAACATTTCAACATTGGAATAATTCGATTTGCGAGGTCATTACCTAGGGTTTGGCATGAAAGTTTACATTTCCGAGGTGGCATTATTCATCGTTCGTATGAATTAGAAAATCAATTATTTGCTAATGGGCAATCCGAAAATTATAATATTAATGATATAGGTTTATCTGTCGGCTTTGGTATTAAATTCGGTGTCACAAAAAACCAAATAGATCTCGGTTTAAATCTGATTAATAGATCAGATTCGCACAATAGTGACAAATTAATTACTAACTTTAATATAGGAATTAGCATTGGTGATCTATGGTTTGTCAAACGTAGGGTAAAAAAATAATGGCAAATTCAATAACTAAATATAGGATAAAGACTTTTTCAATAATTATACTTGCTTTATTCTGTATTATGTGTGTGCCGCCGGCTGATACTTCAGCTTCTGATGATAGTGCAACGGATCAAGCATATTGGGATTCAGTAAGAGCGGTAATGTGTCCGCGAAAAATGAGCAGTGCTGCCGAGTATTATAAGAATAGAGATTGGGAGTCTACTGTCCGAATTTATGGAGATATTATTCGTTACGGTTGTGATAGGGACGATCCAGAAGAAGTTTATCAATATTATGCAGTTGCTTTTGAATATTTAGGCAGGTTTGATAGTTCAGAATACGTATTGTTAAAAGGACTGCAAATTTTACCTGATAACATTAATCTTCGCAAGCGTCTTGCCTATTCTTACAAAAAACAGGGAAAGGTAGACCAAGAAATAATGGAATACAGCCGTTTGTCCGATTTACTGCCAGAAGATATATCAATTAAAACAGAATTAGCAAAACTTTATGGTGATCAAGGCGCCTATGATGACCAAGTTGACGTCCTAAGGGAAATACTCGAGATAGAGCCCGGGAATGAGAATGCCCAGGGCGATATTGCTAGGGTATACGAGATGACCGGTAGGGACCCGCTCAAAATATATGGTGAACGATTTCATAATAATTCTGATAATGTTTCATATGGTTTAGACTATGCCGATCGTCTATTGAATGCAGAAAGGCTAGAAGATGCAATAGATGTTTTAAACCAGGTCATTCTTCAAGATAATACCAGTAAAGTGGCCTACAGGCAATTAGCAAAAGCTTATGATCGGGCAGAAATGTTCCAGCAAGCATCCGAATCTTATGAGGAATTATTTAAGCTTGATCCTCGTGATTTTCGTGTCGGCATCCAGGTATCAGAAGTGAATATTGCCGGCGGTAATTTTGGTAAGGCAATGCGGTGGGCTGAAAAAGCAATTACCTCGTCCAAATCAGGAGAGGCCTACGCTCAACGTGGGAATGTATATTACAAAGCTTTTCAAGAATGTAGGTCTGCCGATATTTCTGTTGATGATAGAATAGTTGCATCGTTGGCTCATGAGAGTTTTACAGTAGCAGAGGAAAATGATTACAGCAGATTTCATAATTCACTGGTCTGGCTGGAAGAGAACGAAGTTTTATTTGGTCGATCTCAGTGGTTTATGCTTGATGCAAATAAAAAGAAACAGGGATATGTAAAACCCGGTTCCGAGTGCTATAAATGGGTAGAAAAAAAATTAGATAAAGATCCAAATTGGTAGATTATGATTGTACATGCCTAAAACACCTTTACAAACTTCGGATCCTGAATTATATAGTTTATTAGTAAGTGAAGTATCTAGGGAAGAAACTACCCTTGAACTTATAGCGTCAGAGAATTTTGTCAGTTACCCCGTACTTGAAATGGCCGGGGGAGTAATGACAAATAAATATGCTGAAGGTTACCCTGGAAAACGATACTATGGTGGCTGCGAATTTGTTGACGAAGCTGAAAATCTAGCTCGTGACCGCGCAAATCAACTTTTTGGTGTAGAATACTCGAATGTACAGCCGCATTCAGGGTCACAGGCAAATATGGCTGTCCTAATGACCTTTATTGATGTTGGTGACACAATTTTGGGCCTGGACCTTGCCCATGGAGGACATCTCACTCACGGAAGTAAAGTTAATTTTTCCGGTAAATTATATCATTCTGTATCCTACCATGTTAAAAAAGAAACAGGCAGGGTGGATTTTGATCAAGTTCTTTCGCTGGCTAGGGAACATAAACCAAAATTAATTATTTGTGGTGGATCTGCTTATCCACGATTCATAGAATTTGAGGATTTCAAAGAAATTGCTAATGATGTGGGCGCATTTCTAATGGCAGATATAGCACATCCATCCGGACTTGTCGCTACAGGACTCCATCCGTCACCAGTACCCTATTGTGATGTAATTACAACTACAACTCACAAGACTTTACGCGGACCACGTGGTGGTATGATCATGATGGGAAAAGATAGTGGTAACCCATGGGAAATTGTTGCACCAAAGTCTGGTCGATTAAAGAATATATCAGAATTACTTGATAGTGCGGTAATGCCAGGAATTCAAGGGGGCCCTTTAATGCACATTATTGCTGCGAAGGCGGTTGCATTTGGTGAAGCATTACGACCGGAGTTTACAGTTTACACGCAGCAGGTAATAGATAATGCAAAAGCCATGGCAAATGAGTTTTTAAGTAGGGATTATGAGCTTGTATCCGGCGGCACGGATACGCATATTATTTTAATTGACCTAACCAATAAGGCGATCACAGGAAAAGCAGCAGAAAATGTACTGGAAAAAGCCGGAATTACAGTAAATAAGAACATGGTACCTTTTGATGAAAGAAGCCCGTTCATTACAAGTGGTATAAGAATTGGTACGCCTGCCATTACAACCAGAGGCATGACTCAGGATGATATGGTAAAAATTGTTACCTTAATTGATACAATTATAGATAAACCCAACGATGAGGATAATATCGTAAGTGTAAAGGCTGAGGTTAATGATCTATGCAACTCTTTTCCAATTTACTCTGAATTGCGAGCTTAATACTGATTCATTATTTACCTAATCTTAATTTTTCTATAATTAAACCACATTCTAGAATCTGGTTTATTATTATTTGCTGTTTAAACACCCAATCATGTTCTACCAGCACACTATTACGAACAAGTCCCAAAACAGCAGAAATGATTATGATGAAACGGTCGGAATCGATTCTCGAAAATGAAGCAATGCCAGACAGACCAGAAAAATCGTTAAACCATTGTATTATCCTGACACAAACTGCATTTGGATTTATCATGGAGAATGCTGAACGTGAATTAGATGATGATTATAAACAAGGATTAACACTATATGCAGAGGCAAATAAATATTTTGCAAGAGCAGTAGTTTTGGGAGAAAACTATATGTTTCTACGTTACCCATTGTTTGATGAATGGCTGAATAATAGTACAGATAAACATATAAAATTTGGAAATGACGATGTAGAGGGGCTATACTGGTTGGCCGCTGCGTATGGCGGGGCGGTGAGTTCAAGCCGCGGCGATCCGGAATGGGTTATACAATTACCAAAAGTAGGAAAGTTATTGGACAATGCTCTGGCAATCGATCCAAATTGGAATTATGGAAGCCTATACTCAGCAATGATCCCGTATTCATTAAGTAGGTCGGATGCGTCTCTAAATGCTATTGAGGTAGCGGAAGACTATTATCGTGAGGGACTTGTAGCCTCTGACGGCAACGATTTAGGCCTGCATGTAAGTTTTGCAGAAAATGTATTAATCGCCAGCCAAAATCGTAGTGAATTTATTAGGTTGCTTACATTAGTTTTAGAATCTGATGATCGCATAATCAAAGAATTAGAAGTTGGAAATTACATGGCAAAAAAAAGAGCGCAGTGGTTATTGGGACGTACTGAGGAGTTGTTTTACTAAATGAAAAAAATAATATTTATACTATTAGTTCTTGGATATACTGAATTATCGGCAAAAAAAATAATAATTAAAATGGCCAGTTTAGCCCCGGAGGGAAGCTTTTGGCACGGTATGCTCATTGAGATAGGGCAGCAGTGGAAAATAGCTACAGATGGACAGGTAATTCTTAGAATTTACCCGGGCGGTGTTGTGGGAGATGAAAGAGACATGATCAGAAAGATACGGATTGGTCAATTACATGCAGCAGCAGTATCTACTGAAGGCCTTCATGAAATAAATCCAGATGTTTACGTATTTGCCTTGCCCATGGTCTATGATAATTATGATGATGTGGAGTGGATGCGATCACAAATGGCTGAAAGATTACAAAATGGCATGAAAGATAATGGGTTTGAATTACTTGCCTGGGCAGATGTAGGGTGGGTACATCATTTTTCAACCAAGCCAATTATATATCCAGAAGATTTGAAACATTTAAAGCATTTTACATGGGCAGGTGAATACCGAGCAGCAGAACTATGGAAAAAAGGCGGTTTTCAGCCGGTACCATTGGCTTCAATCGATATTATGCCAGGGTTTCAAACTGGACTTATTGAATCAGTTTCTACCACACCAATATATGCATTGAAACAACAATTATTTGGCATAGCAGATTATATGTTGGATATAAAATGGGGATTGTTAACTGGCGCATTAATCGTTGATAATAGGACATGGAAAAAAATCAAACCAAATCACCAAGATGCAATGATTTCAATAGCTAAAGAAGTCATTGGATCCAATAAGGAAATAATACGTTCTGGTGGTGGTGAGAAAGCGATATCAGCTATGGAAGAATATGGATTAAAAGTTCATCGTCATTCACCAGAAGAATTGCAGGTATGGAAAGATTTTATTAAATCTTGGGAAAAAGATATTCGTGGTGGTTACGTACCGGTCGAATTATATGATACTGCTCAAGAAATTATGAGCAGGAAGCCACGTTAAATAGGGAATACTCTAGGAACAGCAATGGCCCGGTTAAAATCAAACCACTTTGTTGAACGCTTAAAATGGGGCGAGGATACGATTGCAATTGCTGTATTTGCGGTATTAACCTTCTTTCCTGCTTTGGAGATTCTCACCAGGTTAATTGGTCGTCCTGGTATACCTGCGTCTGCAATACTTGTACAGCATATGACATTATGGATTGGCTTTATCGGTGCAGTCTTAGCAACAAGGCAGAATAAGTTACTTTCACTAATAAGAAAACCATTATTTCAAGAAGATAAAATATTCCATTTAGGAAGATGGATAGCGAAAAATATTTCATTTATAGTTATTCTGTTTTTATTCTGGGGAAGCCTTAATCTAGTGATTGTTGAATATAATTATCCAACCTATATAGCACCAGGCATATTGCGCTGGGTAGGCCAATCGATTATGCCATTGGGATTTTTACTGATTGCTGCACAAATATTTTTAAAGAGTACTAAAAATCACCTATTAAGAGCGACCATGTTGATGATAACAATATTTATTATTATTATCAGTCTTACTGATGCATTTCAAGATAATGGTTTGTTTTTGTGGTGTTCAGTTGGCTTAATCTTATTTTCAATGATTTTTGGTACTCCAATATTTATTGGGTTAGGCGGCTTGGCTATATTGTTTTTCTGGAGTGATTATACACCGATTTCAGCGATATCTGCAGAAACCTATCGCATAGTTGTATCTCCATCACTACCAACAATTCCATTGTTTACTTTAGCAGGATATATATTAGCCGAAAGTCGTGCTTCAGAACGGATGCTGCAGTTGTTTCGTACTGCATTTGGCTGGTTGCCAGGGGGTACTCCAGTAGTTATTGTCTTATTATGCGGATTTTTTACTGCCCTTACTGGTGGTTCAGGCGTGACAATATTGGCTTTGGGCGGCTTATTATTTCCTTTACTTCGTAAGGAAGGTTATTCCGAGTTATTCTCATTAGGACTCATTACAATGGCCGGTTCTTTAGGGTTGCTTTTTCCACCTAGCCTGCCTTTAATTATTTATGGTGTTACTGCTTTAGTTTCCATAAAAGATTTGTTCATTGGAGCTTTGATTCCTGGTATAATATTATCTGTTGCGGTCGCAGGTTATTCAATATTTCAAGGTTATGCCCAGCACGTCGAGCGACAGCCGTTTAATCTTAAGCAAATATGGGCAGAGTTAAAGAATAGCTACTGGGAAGTCATCATTCCACTACTTATACTTTATGGGGTATTTGGCGGTTATACTACTTTAGTTGAAACTTCCTCTATAGCAGTAATTTATATATTTATAGTTGAAGTATTTGTTTATAAAGATTTATCAATAAGAGACATGCCTCGAATAATTATCGATTGTGCAACGCTAATTGGTGGTGTGCTCATTATCTTGGGTGTGGCCATGGGACTTACCAGTTATATCGTTGATGCGCAAATACCGATGTTATTAATGGAATGGGTCAAGGAAACAATTACATCAAAGTATGTTTTTTTACTATTATTAAATATTTTACTACTTGTTGTTGGTTGTCTCATGGATATTTTTTCGGCTATTATTATAGTAGTTCCGTTAATTATACCGTTACTCGAATTATTTCCAGATATTCACCCTGTACATCTAGCAGTGATTATTATTGCAAACTTGGAACTAGGATATCTGACGCCACCGGTAGGAATGAATTTATTTCTATCTGCCTATAGATTTGATAAAGATATGCCGGTCGTTTATAAGGCTACTTTGCCTTTTTTCTTGTTAAGTTTAATTGTAGTACTAGCCATTACTTACATTCCAATATTGTCGTTAGGATTATTGCGATTATTTCAATAGGTTTTTCAATAATACTATTTTTCGAAAATGTGGGAACAATCACACATAAAAATCATATCTTGACTGATGGTCGGCCCCCTAGATATATTTGCCGGCGTTAAAAGGATATTCTTATCGACCGTAAAAGCTAATAGCTAAGTATAATAGAACAGACCTCTGGATGTCCTGAGGTCGGGAGAATAAAATGAAACGATTAGCGACGATATGTACGCTTTTCCTTTTGACAAGTATAAGCCCACTTGCTGCACAAAGTGAAGCGGGGGCAATATTTTTACTGATCTCACCTGGTGCGCGCGCAGGTGGAATGGGTGAAGCACAAGTCGCAGTAGCTAACGATGTTTATGCTAGCTATTGGAATCCTGCTGGTTTAGCATTTCTCGAAGGATCTGAAATGGCAATAATGCACGTAAACTGGCTTCCTAATTTAGCTGATGATCTCTACTATGAATTTCTTGCTTTTCGCCGACATTTTCCATATTTGGGCACATTAGGCGGACATATTATTTACCTTAATCTGGGTGAGCAGATACGCATGGGGGAGACTCCAGATGATTATCTAGGTAAATTTACCAGTTATATGATGGCGGCAACCATTTCGTACAGTGCATTGCTCTCAAAAAATTCATCCTTAGGCATTAACGCGAAAATATCTTATCAGCATTTGGTTGAACTGGGTGCAGGTAATGAACAAGGTAAGGGCACTTCCACTGATTTTGGTTTTGATATAGGTTATCTTCGTAAAGAATTCCTTACCCCCCGTTTAAATCTGGGGTTGACTGTTACCAATATAGGCCCCAAAGTTTCTTTTATCGACCCTGCACAAGCTGATCCACAGCCTACTAATCTAACTTTAGGATTTAACTATGCCATTGTTAATTCCGAGTATAACAAACTTAACGTTGTATATGATGTAGATAAATTGCTGGTATCATCCTACCCGGCCATGGACTGGGATGATGATGGTTATATCGGCGGATTTGATGAAGATGGTCATCAATCGGATAAAAATGCAGATTTCAATAAGGATGGCCAGCAGGAAACAGAGCATACTGATCCAATTTATTTGGCTATTTTTACTTCTTGGGTTGATGACTGGTTACTAGGCGGAGATATTGATTTGGCTACCCCGGGTAATGACCCTGACCGACAAATAGGAGGATTTCGCTGGAATGATATAAATGGAAATGGTGAGATCGACCCCGATGAGGGCGAAATGGAACCAACCGACGCTACTCCTGGTGACCCAGGTTGGGGAAAATATAATGAATTTGGTCAAAAGGAAGTGGGTAGTGGTTCCGCCAGAACAATCCAGAATGAACTAGATAAGCTTGTCCACAATATTGGCATGGAATACTGGTACTCTAGTTACTTTGCTTTGCGTATGGGTTATCTTTATGATAGAACTGGGAAGATAAGTAATCCAACCTTTGGCGTTGGTCTGCGATTTGCTGGATACGGTTTCGATTTTGGCTATACATCAGGTGAACCAGGTCATCCACTAGCAAATACCATGCGCTTTTCTCTAAATATCGAATTTTAAAATTCTCCGGGAAAAATAAACAAATTAGTAATGCGTAGGATTGTAATTATCCTGACAATTTCTGCTTCACTTTATCCCTGTTTTGCAGAAATAAATGGCTCTGTTCGTATTGCTGCAATTAGGGTATCATTTTTGGAGGATGACTCTCCAGGAACAACAGGAAATGGTTCATTCCTGCTAAATGCTCCTATTGATACTTGCGGTAGGTATACAATCGATCCTGTACCACACGATCGATCCTATTTCGAATCCCAGTTAGTAGCAGTAAATAATTATTTTCGCTCAGTTTCTTACGGGAAATTTGGTTTGGATCTTGATCAGTCTATAGTATTTCCACTTTCTGATGAAAATAGTTATGTATTGCCCAAAACGATGGATTATTATCATCCCTATAACCAGACTGACATCCATGATCAACGCGTAACTGAATTATTTCGCGATGCTTTAGAGACAGCATACAATGATGATGAGATTGATTTTTCAAATTTTGATCATGTTGTGATTTTCCATGCTGGCATAGGCCAAGATTTTTCATTACCATTTTTAGACCCTACCCCCGAGGATATACCCTCAACATTTATCGATGATGATATGTTACAGGAATTTGTTGGTGGAATGCTACAATTTGGTACAGTTACAATTAATCAAGGTATCATTTTACCAGAGACCCAGAATCATTTATTTTATCAAGAGTCGGAAAATATTTTCTTAGATGCTGAGGAACCATGTGACTACCAATATGGTCTAACGGGTACATTTGCATTAATGTTAGGTTTTGCCATTGGGTTACCGCCCCTATGGGATACGAATTCAGGGCAGAGTGGCATCGGAATTTTTGGTCTTATGGATCAAGGGTCAAATAATGGAAGGGGGTTAATACCAGCTCCACCCGATGCATGGAGTCGAAAATTTGCAGGTTGGGAATCACCATTGATAGCTATGCCATCTAAAATGATCAATTTGCCGAGCAGATCAGAGAATAACTTGGTGCAAATCCCAATCAATGAAACTGAATATTTTCTAATTGAGAATAGAACGAACTGGTATCGGGGAAATATGTACATTGATTCGACCCGCTATCTTATCTATGAGAACACTGAGCGATACCCGCCTTTTGTTGAAGTTCTTTTTGATTCAGTTGCTGTTGAAAAAGATGTAAATGGGGTAGTTACTGCAATCCCAGATTATGACTTGGGATTACCTGCTTCTGGTCTATTGATCTGGCATATAGATGAAAATATAATTTTTAGTGGAATCGATAATTACCTTGTAAATGGTGATCGTTTAAATAGAGGTGTGGATTTGGAAGAAGCGGATGGTGCCCAGGATATTGGTTTTCCCTCAATTTTTCTTTTTTCTGATCCATCAGCAGGATATTTCGGTGATATATGGTTCAAAGGGAATCCAGAATATGAACGTGTTAATCCAAGCATGGATGGGCTTGCGCCTGAATTTGGCACGTTCACTTATCCAAGTACCGTATCCAATGAAGGCGCATCAACGTTTATCACTATTGGCGATATTAGCGTCCAAGCAGATACAATGAGCTTCACCATATCCAGTTCATTACTGGCGGATGGTTTCCCAGATACTTCACTTCACATTGGGTTAGTCTATGATTTCGATAATGATGGTGTTCAGGAAATAACGGGAGGTCAAGAGTCTATATGGGTGGCCCAGGACAGTGACATAACTATAAGAAATGATTTTTATCAACCAGTTGGCGCAGTATACGATTGGTCTGTAATATATATCGACCAAGTTTTGCACTTGGCTATTAACGAAGTTTCTAATGGATCTAACACCAAAATATTGTTTTTTCAATGGCAAGCAGATGAGCAAACATTTCAATGGGCACAGGATACCATAATTCCATCCAATAATGTCCTGGTTATGAGTAATTCAACAGGGTCACCGGTTTTCATCACTGATGCTATTTATCAATTGCAAACGGTGGTCATAAATAATGATGGTACAGTTGATTCACTTAATAGTAGGCCTTGGGCATCTGCAGCTGATCTAAACCTCGATGGTGAGGCTGAATATTTATATATAGACTACCAATTAGTAGACATGCCAAACGTTTATGGAACATTAGAGGCAAAACATATAAATGGAATCACTGTATCCGGTTTTCCTTTATATCATTATCCTCGTGTTCAAAAATCGTTAATAAAAAATTTATATGGCGATGAACATCCCGAAATTGTAGTTCGGAATGATAATGGGGAAATAATAGTCATCAATTGGCAGGGACAGGTTGAATATCGTTTAACGGATTATGGTGACCTTATATGCTTGAGTGATTATGGTGGTCGGAATGCCATTATCACTGCATCGGCCATTTGGTTGTTTGATGAGGTTAGCGAGAATCATGAAAATGAATGGACGTCAACCCACCATGACTTTGGCAACACGCGAACTCTATATTTGAATATTCCCAAGCGCATTCCTGACTCTGCATTGATTGACAAAGGTAAGACATATGCTTATCCCAACCCGTCCTATGATGATCATGTTTATTTCCGTGTTGCTGTAGAATCAGCTGAGCGGATTGAAATTATGATCTATGATTTGGCAGGATATTTCCTAAAACAGATCAATTTCGAAGGACCTCAAAAGGGTGCAATTGAGGAAAAAATGTGGCATGTGAGAGATATAGAACCAGGCGTTTATTTTGCGAATGTAACCGCTTGGAGTGGTGATCAATCTGAAACAAAAGTTTTGAAAGTCGCAGTCATACACTAATGGGAAATTTACGGATAATAACGCTTTATTTACTGGTATCGGGTCTAGTGAATGGTCAGGTTTATTATAATCACCCTGAAATAGATTGGGAGACATTTGAAACCGATAATTTTCAAATCCATTTTTATGAGGGTAGTGAAGGCACTGCCAGAGAGGGCGCGTTTGTCGCTGAAAAAATTTACCCATTTGTTACCCAGCTTTATGAATACGAGCCAGCTGAGAAAACGGATATTGTTTTTCTCGATACAGATGACATATCCAACGGTGCGGCTTATTACTACGATAATAAAATACTTATTTGGGCGTCTCCTATGGATTTTGAATTGCGGGGCAGCCATCGCTGGTTACAAAATGTCATCACCCATGAATTCACTCACATCGTTTCTATGCAAAAATCGATGAAAGCAGGATTGCGTTTTCCAGGAGCTTACCTGCAGTGGCTCGGATATGAAGATGAAAAGCGGAAAGATGTGTTATATGGTTATCCCAATACGATGGTGAGCTATGCTATTCCTGGTACTAGTGTTCCACCGTGGTTGGCCGAAGGTACTGCTCAATACATGTATGAGGGCGCAGACTGGGATAATTGGGATACACATCGGGACATGATCCTTCGCGATAGGGTAATGAATAATAAATTATTGACTCTTACCGAAATGAATACCTTTGGGAAGAGTGGAATTGGTAATGAGTCCACCTATAATGCCGGATATAAGTTTTGTCGTTTTATTGCGCTATCCTATGGGGCGGATAAATTAAAAGATATTGTATCGAGACTTTCATCACCACTGCAGTTCTCAGTAAGTAATGCTATTAAAAATTCGATAGGGATTTCTGGAAATGAATTATATGATCTTTATAAGAAAAGTCTGGAAAAGGGGTATGACCTTTTAACACAAACCATGCGATCTACTGAAGTGCAGGGCAGGATAATTGCAGGAAAGGGAACGGCCAATCTTCACCCCGTATGGTCACCGAATGGGAAACATATTGCCTATCTTTCAAATGAGGAAAATGATTTTTTTGGGCAAACGGATCTTTTTGTATATGACCTGGAAACCAATAATGCTGAAAATATACAGTCTGGTGTTGTTTCGGCTCCCACATGGAATAGTAATGGGGCAATTTTATATTATGCGAAAAAAGCAAAATATCCCAATAAGAAGGGATCTAAATACTTCGACTTATACGAATTTGACTTAAATAAAGAGCAAGAAACGCGATTGACGAAAGATGCCCGAGCATTTTCTCCATATTTTGTACCCATGGATAGTACACTCATATATCTGGCGACACAAGATGGAGGGCAGAATATTTATCGTATCAATCTCAAATCCCGAAAGACACAACGACTTACAAATTTTGAAGACCGTAGGATGATTAGCAGTTTAACATACGATGAGGAAAAGAATAGAATTTTATTTGATGTTACCAGAAATCACTTTCGTGATATTGCATATTTATCTATAGCTGATTCAACGCTTGGTCTTGTTTTTGCGAATCGGGAATGGGATGAAAGGGATATCAATATCTCAGCAGGACAGCTTATTTATTCAGATGACCGATCCGGCGTTTTCAACCTATACGTAATTGATGAGAAAACTATGACTGGTGGATATATTACAAATGTAATGGGCGGTGCGTTTATGCCTGCTGCCAATACTTTCGGTCAGGTGGCGTATTCTCTTTATGATGATGGATCATATAAAATAGCTATCCTTGATAGTACTGCTTTTGTGGACCAAAAAACTGTGGGTTATGATCCTAGTTACTGGCAACGGAATTCAGGACTTACGGAACCAATTATTGAACAGGTTCATCTACCTGCAAAATCTTATGAAGATGGTTTTACCACTATGTTTGTGAGTCCAAAAATAATGTTTGATTATGAGACGATCAAGTTGGGCTGGTATTTCTTTTCAAATGAAATCCTTGATCGTTTAAGTCTTTTTGGTGGCGCTAGCATGAATACAGCAAAAGATTTGGACCTGTTTTTTATTTTTGAATTTCGGCGTTTATATCCAACTCTATTTGCAGAAGTATTTTATTTAACCAGGAATATTCAGGAAAAAAATCGGTATTCTGTATATCCACTGGATGATCGTTTACGTTTTCGTCTTGTTCAGTTTGATGGTGGGTTGCGATTTCCTTTGTTTGGTCTAGGAACACTAGAATTATTTACTTCTTGGCAACAATATAGAGCATTTATCAAAGAGAAGGTGGAGGGTATAAAAGGATTGGAAGCAGGCCTGGCCTATGATTATTACAAAGGGCTTATTTCTGGTGTCAGATTATCGGTTAATGGTGTCAAACGATTAGTGGATAGCAATATTAATCCTTCAAGGGGATTTAAGCTGGATGTAGATATTACTTATGAAAAAAATAATTTTATTGAAGGGCTTGACCTTTCCGATGCAGGAACATTGGTGCCGAATTGGGCGAATAATGATCTTTGGCGAATACAGCAATCAAGTTCTTTATTTTTTTCCATTCCTACTACTAACCGTATGACAATTAGCCTTGAATCAATTGCTGGAACCATCAGCAATGTAGAAGCCGATTCTTTTTTTCATTTTTTTGGTGGTGGTCTAAATGGTTTGAAAGGATATCCTTTTTACAGTATTGAAGGCAAGTCCTTCGCTATTGCAACGGGGACACTAAGAATACCAATCTTTCGTGAAAAACATATACCAATAGGTTGGTTTATTATGCAAAACAGCGCGCTAGGTTTTATCGGGCAAGCTGGGGATGCCTGGACCCAGAATATTGATGAACCAAATTGGTCGCGTTCGGTTGGAATTCAATGGCGAATTAATGGGTTTTCCTTTTATAATTTCCCGACTGCTATCGGATTAGAATTACACCAAGGTTTAGATAGATTCCAGCGACAAATAAATAATAAAAGTGTAACTTATGGTAAGGAACAACGGTTTTACCTAACTATCTTATTTGGATTTTGATAACATGAGGTATTTATTAATCATTTTCGCGATGGCCAGTTACTTAGGTGCTAATGATTTGTACAATCTTGATAGCCGATTTCTACCAGTGCTCTCTACGAATTTCTTTTTACTGGATCAAGATTCGTTACCTGTTGCACCAGAAATTGTGGAGTCTGAGGATTCTTTAGCTGTTTATCCAGCGCGGCCAATGCTCTATTCCTTGATTCTGCCTGGATTTGGTCAATGGTATAATAAATCACCGGCATGGAAAATTGGATTATTCGCAAGTATTGAAGCGGTTTCTATTTTCAGTGGATTACAATGGCGAAAAAAAGCTGAAGATATACGTCTAAAATATGAAATATTTGCAGATCAGAACTGGGATTTAGAAACATGGGTATCTAATACCTTAAATACTCCCCTAGGGAACTATGCTGACGTTCATATAGATGGTACCCATAAACTAATCCTAGTTTTATCAGGCAGTTTGGCTGAGCAATACGGGAACTACGTTTCTTCTGATTCATTAGAGAATAATGCCCATTGGGTTTATTCAGATGAAGTAAACGTACTCAGGGATAGAGATTTTTACGAAAATATCGGTAAATACGATCAATTTGTTGGCGGCTGGATTGATTGTTATGATCCATCTGGTGTCCAACTATGGTTTGAAGTTGGGAAGGATGTAGGGGACAGTACTGAGATTATTATTTCTACTCCTAATAAAGAGGATTATGTTGATCAAAGGGCAAGTTCAAATGATTACTTGAATATTGCGAAATTTGCTGTGAGCGCGATTATGTTTAACCATGTTATCAGTGCATTGGAAGCTGTATGGTCGTCGCAAACCAGAAACAGACCTAAAAAAGAAAAAAAAATCCAAACCAATCTAGGTTTATTATATAATCAACATTCAAAATATGGCGTAGGAGGGATTGCGGTATCTCTACATTGGTAAGAAAATATTATATATATCTAATTTTTATCACCTTAAGTATTTTTTTAGGGTGTGCTTCTTTTCAATCAAAACAGGAAGAGGATATTGAAGTACAATTTGAGCGGGCAAAGATATTCCTTGAGAAGAAGAAGTATTTCCGTGCCCAGGAGGAATTTAATAATCTGGTGATTAGAGGTACTCATACTGACCTTGGAGATGATGCGCAATTTTACCTGGCGGAATCTTATTATTTTAACAAAGAATATCTTTTAGCAATTACTGAATATGACCGTCTTATTAGGCGTATGGGATTTAGTCCCTATGTAGAGAAGGCGCGCTGGAGAATATGTCAATGTTATGTAAATGAGTCTCCCCAATACTATAAGGATCAGACGAATACGGAAAAGGCATTAAGTAAATTACAGGAACTTCTTGATGATTATTCGAATTCTGAATACAGAAAAGAAGCGATGGGACTGATTGATGAATTGCGCAATAAATTGGCTAGAAAGGAATATGCAACCGGTGTTCTTTACATAAAAATGGAAGAATACCAATCGGCAATTATGGCATTCGAGGGTTTAATCAATAATTATTATGATACAGATATATTGGAAAAGGGTCATGTTGGTATTATTCGCTGCTATAGTAAAATGAAGAAAAAGAAAGAAGCGGAACAATACTTTGCTGAAAACGAGAGTCAAATAATTTCGACTGATCTACGGCAGGATGCTTTAAGCTATATTCAAAAAATTAAAACTATCGATTAAGTGTCTGGGCAAAAAAAGATTTGTTTATTTGGTGGCACATTCGATCCACCACATATTGGGCATCTTCTCGTTGCTCAGACAATTTTTGAGGCTGAAAATTTTGATAAAATTGTTTTTATTCCGACTTTTAAAAGTCCTCAAAAAAACAATACTACCCATATAAAAGACCGGCTTGCCATGTTAAGAATGGGGGTTACCAGTAATCCAAATTTTGAGATTAGTGATTTAGAAATTCAGCGAGGCGGCACAAGCTATGCAATAGATACAATCCGGGAATACAAAAGTGATCAAGATTGTGATTCCAGGGAATTATTCTATTTGATAGGTAGTGACTCATTACAGACTTTTCATACCTGGAAAGAGCCAAGGGAAATCCTGGATGAATGTCAAGTTATTGTTGCTTTAAGGCCAGGATTTCTTCCAAGTGATATATCCAATTGGATATTGCGTAAAGTACGATTTGCCAGTATTCCTCGATTTGAAATAGGTTCCTCAACGATCCGGTCGCGCTGGCGAGAAAATAAAACAATTCGCTATATGGTAACCCAACCAGTATGGGAATATATAAATGACCACGGAATATATCAGTGATATGTGATAATTTTTCAGTGCTTTTGTGAGCATCGCGTCCATCTACTTGATCACTGGCAGTGTCATGTTGTTCTATGGCGCCGATTGGATTGTAAAAGGTGGAAGTCAATTAGCAAAATATTTTGGATTATCAACCATTGTGATTGGTTTAACTGTGGTTGCATTTGGTACGTCATTACCTGAATTGGTTGTTAGTCTTGCGGCTTCACTTGAAGGATCAACTACTATCGCAGTTGGTAATGTTGTCGGATCAAATATTGCTAATGTTGGGCTGGTCCTAGGGTTAAGTTCTCTTGTATTTCCTCTTACCATGAAATTTACCCAGGTAAAGATAGACCTGGGTATTTACATGATTGTATGTTTGCTTTTTACTTACTTTTGCATGGATGGTGAGATAATCCGTATGGAGGGCCTGATCCTGTTTGCTTGTATAATAGCATATACTTGGTTTGCTATTATACATTCCTCAAATAAAAAGGATACTGAAATTGGCCAAATAAACCCAAACGTACCTTTATCAAAATCAATATTATTGGTCATGTTTGGAATCTTTTTGCTTTCTTTTGGTGCAAATATATTTATCACTGGTGCGATAGATATTGCACGTTATTTTGGTGTGAGCGAAATAGTTATTGGTATGACTATTGTTGCATTGGGTACTTCCTTACCTGAACTTGCAACTTCGATTATTGCTGCGTTTCGAAAAGAAAGTGCTATATCAATCGGTAATATCATTGGTTCCAATTTATTTAACTTGCTATCAGTGATAGGACTTGTTTCAATAATAAATCCGCTAGAAACGCCTGTAGAAATCATACACTTTGAAATCCCCTATATGGTCGTTTATGGATTGATATTAATCCCTATTGGTCTTATGCCCCAACCTATCCATCGAGGAACGGCTATTTTCCTCCTATTAGGTTATGGTGTGTTTATTTTCCAGATGTTTTAAATGCTGAATTCAATTATGTATTCATGGACAAGCGCTAACACAAATCTTAGATTTAACGTATGATTCAGATGGAAAACGTGACTTATGCCTATGAGAAAGGTTATGGAGTGAAAAATGTCAACTTTACTATTGATGATGCTGAATTCACATTTTTAATTGGTCCAACTGGTTCAGGAAAGACCACAATTATGAAATTAATCTACATGGCCTTGCTGCCGCAAAGTGGTGTGGTTACGACAGGAAGATATCGATCTGACAAAATCAAAAAACGAAAAATTCCCTTTTTGCGTCGTAGTGTTGGAATGATATTCCAAGACTATCATTTACTACGTGACCGGAATTTATATGAAAATATAGCACTACCCCTTTATGTCATAGGTTCAAGACATAGTGAAATAGCGGATCGTGTGGAAAATATGATCGATCAGGTTGGACTCGTAGGAAAAGAAAATCATTCACCAGATGAATTATCTGGCGGAGAACAACAACGTGCCTGTATAGCGCGAGCATTGGTAAAAGATCCTGAAATTATCCTTGCAGATGAACCCACTGGAAATCTAGACCCAATTACATCTTTCGAACTGCTGAAACTATTAGAAGCCGTTAATCATGAAGGAACCGCAGTTTTGATGGCCTCCCATAACTATAACCTGATAAAAGGGCGCGGGCATAGAATTATGGAAATTCAACAAGGTCTTTTGCGAAAAAACTGATGCTTGACCGCGCCTTATTTCTTTTCGCCGAAGGTTTTCGCAATCTAATACGACATAAATTGACTGTATTTGCTGCTGTATTTTCAGTTTTTCTGACCATGATTATTATTGGCTCATTGTTTATTATCGGCAAGAATACGAATAAATTGATTTATTATTTACGTTCTAAGTATAAAATCGAAGTGTTTTTCGAAGCTGATTTGGCCAAGGAAGAAGCGCTAGAAGTGGTCGAGAAAATTGAATCTTTATCCGGTGTTAGGAATACAACATTTATCGATAAGGAAAGCGCTACCAAAATATTTGAGAAACAGTTTGGTGAGAATATTTTGGATTACATTCAACGTAATCCCCTGCCGATGAGTTGCGTAGTTAATTTGAATAGAACTGGTAATTTTGAATTAGATATCATGCCAATTGTCACTCGCATTGAGAGTTTTCCAGGCATTGATAATATAGATCATCAAGGAAAACTCATTCAGCGCATTGAAGCATTCCATAGTCGATTTACAAAAATATTCTCAGTGGTATCATTTGGCATAATCCTTATCACAATAAGTATCATATTAAACACAATAAAATTAACGATCTATGCTAAGAAAGATCTAGTTCAGGATTTACATATAATAGGCGCAACTAATACATTTGTCAAAGTACCATTTTTAATCGAAGGAATTCTACAAGGTTTTGTTGGATCATTGATTGCATTTCTGGTACTAGCAGTATTTTTACAGATAGGCAATAATTTCTTGACCCAATTCAGTGCAATGACGATACGAATGGACCCTGCTGCCTTATCATGGATGTTGTTTATTGGAATATCAATAAGTTTTATTGGAAGCTTGTTAGCAGTGACCCGCTTTCTACCATAATTTCTGAAGTGTGGTTGCCTTGTTGAAATATTCGCAGATAATTATCTAATTTTCTTAGATATAATTAAATTAAAAATGATGGAACTGAATGATAGAGAAAATTTGATTCTTAAAACAACCATTGAGGATTTCATATCTTCTGGTATACCAATCAGCTCGCAAAAATTGTACCAACGTTATTTTCATTCAATTAGTCCAGCTACAATTCGAAATACGCTGGCAGCTTTGGAGAAAAAAGGTCTGCTAAAACATATGCATACCTCTTCGGGAAGATTACCTACTGATAGTGGTTATAGGTACTATGTAGATACATTAATACAGGAAAATACCACCAGTATGATCGATGAATATGATAATGTTTCAAGTAGATTATCTGCAGTCGCAGATAATCTTGAAGATTTGCTGCAGGCAACCGCATTAATGCTTGGTAAGATCAGCCGTCTTTTTGGCGTAGTGATGGTTTCCCATCAACAAAGAAGTATTTTAACTGATATTGAGCTGGTACAAATGGCTTCAGATCGTATCATGGTGGTATTGGCCTTAAAGTCTGGTTTCATACGCTCCGTTGTGCTAAATCTTAATCTCGCTATAAAAGACTCGGTCCTTGAAGTCATTAATCAAGCACTGAAAGAAAGATTGCTGGGACTGTCTTTAGATGAAATTCAGGATACGATACTGGTTCGGATGCGAGAAACAGATGTATATGATCATGAGATTGTGCAGGTGTTAATTCAAAATTCCAATAAACATTTTGTTATTTCTGGTGACAAATTGATTTATACGTCATCATTTTCACAATTATTAGATTATCCCGAATTTCACAAAATTGAAAAATTGCAAACCTTGATGGCCTTGTTTAATGAAGAATCTTTGGAGGGATATTTTGATAAATATTTGATAGCTGATAGTGAAAATATTCTGATTGGAAAGGAAATGGGTGATTCAAATTTTACCGATTGCTCAATAGTGACCAATCCCTTTGGTAATGAAACTATTCGCGGTCAAATGGCAATATTGGGACCAACACGGCTGCCATACGAACAAATAAAAACAATATTAACAAATTTTACAGAAATTATAGGCAATGTCTCCTAAAGACGATAAAAAGAAGAAGAAAATATACAAGAAAGAAAATGCACCTGTAAAAAAGGGCGCTAAACCAGCTGCAAGGATTAATAAGGATAAAATCGTCATAGAACAATTAACCAAGCAACTTACGGATGTGGAGGATAAGCAACTGCGTTTGAAAGCAGAATTTGAAAATTTTCGAAAAAGGAAAGAAAAAGAGATTATAGATTTGATTCGGTATGAAGGTAAGGATGTTATCAAGTCTATGATCAGTATTGTAGATGATTTGGAAAGACTTTACGATGCTGTAAAGAACAACGATGATCTTGATCAAAGTTTAAAAGAAGGTATGTCTCTTATTCAATCCAAGGTTGAAAAAATATTTTCGGAACTGGATGTTGCTCCTTTTGGTGAAGCTGGTGATTTACTCGATTCGGAATTGCACGATGCCTTAATGGTACGGCAAGAAGAAGATAAAAACGATAATGAGATTATTGAGGTCTTTGAAAAAGGATACTCGTATAGAGACCGTGTTATCCGCCACGCCAAAGTAGTGGTAAATAAATCATGAGGGATTTTTATGAAATTCTAGGTGTGGATCGTGGCGCTTCCGACTCTGAACTCAAGAAGGCTTACCGTAAAATTGCACTGAAGTATCACCCTGATAAAAACCCGGGAGATAATGAAGCGGAAAAAACATTCAAGGAAGCTGCTGAAGCGTATGGGGTGTTGACTGATAGTAATAAACGCGCACAATATGATCAGTTTGGTCACGCTGGCGTTGGTATGGGACAGCAAGGCAGCGGGTTTGGTGGTGGTGTCCATATGTCCATGGATGACATTTTTAGCCAATTTGGTGATATTTTTGGTGGCGATGATATATTCAGCAGTTTTTTTGGAGGCGGAAGACGCAGAGGCGGTAGTCAGCGAGGAAAGGATATACGCATTCAGATACAATTAAAACTTGAGGATATTGCCAGTGGCGTGGAAAAAACGATTAAGATCAAGAGATCTGTAATAGCCCCTGGTACGAAATTTACAAATTGTTCCACTTGTCATGGACACGGTCAGGTTTCGCAAATATCAAACACAATACTGGGTCAAATGCGTTCTTCGTCGGCCTGTCCTTATTGTAATGGATCTGGAAAGATAATAGGTAATAGACCAAGTGGCGCTGGGCCTGATGGAATGATCAAAAAAGAAGAAACAATAAAAATTAAGATACCTGCCGGGGTTGAGAATGGAAATTACATGACTGTTGGTGGTAAAGGTAATGAAGATATTAATGGTGTGGCCGGTGACCTCAGCGTATTGTTTGAGGAAAAAGAACACGATTATTTTATACGCAATGGTGATGATGTTATCATTGAAGCACATATTGCTTTTTCGCAAGCAGCTTTGGGAACAACATTAGAAGTACCAACCTTAGATGGGAAAGCAAAACTAAAAATACCGCCTGGTATTCAAGCGGGACAAATTTTAAGAATGCGGAACAAGGGATTTCCTCGTGTCCGTCGATCTAGTAGGGGTGATCAATTGGTGAAAATTCAAGTTGAAACACCAAAAAAACTTTCAAAAAATATGCGGAAATTGTTCCAAGATTTGGCCGTTACAGACGGTGTGCCAAAAGATATGTTCAAAAAGATAAAAATCTAGCGAAGTTGTTAATAAAACAGGAAAAATTTGTTTTGAAAATTTTATTGGTCGCATTAACCGATGGAGTATTAGCAATGGCGCATAATAATACATTGCTAAAAACCGGTCCAATACCAAAAGAGATTCAGTAGACAGCGAGCGGTATTTCAAGCTGTCAAAAATTCTCGTCTATTGGAATATTCAGATGCATCAATGGCTTTAAATACTAATGCTACATTAGAAAAGAGCAAAGAATCGTCCCATATTTTGGTTAATATTAATGCGGCCAGGAAAGGTGAATTGGTCAAATTACCATCAATTGTGCCGATGACTGCAGAGCGAATTATAGGCTAAAGAAATAATATCAGCAGATTTAACACAATTGAGAATCTTAAGAATGTCAAAGGAATTGGCAGTAAAGCACTCGATAAGGTTAAAGCGCGTATAATATTGAACTAAGGAATTTTACTACAATGGATTTGATCAAGCGGAAACAGTACTCAGACCTGATAGAACTATTCATTGTAATAGCATTTTTATTCATGATCATCACTATATATGTGCCAAGTGCCATCTGGGTCGAAGAAGTAAGGGTTGCGGAGGATGCGAGATTTAATATCCAGACTGTACATGACGTGGAATATTTTTATAAAATCTTGACTGATGGCTATGAAGAAAATGGACTTTGGGCTATGAATGTTGTGAATGCAGTCCGTGATTCTGTTATGGCCGATTCCACCTATTTAGGTGAACGCACCTTTGAATTAGCGGGGGAAAGTGTGAACGTATTGGTACCGGAAGGATATGACGTAGAATTCGATACAACATTTGGTATTCTTAAGACACGCCGTGATACGCTCATCGATACCATTCATACAGTAGTGACATTTTCTGAAGAAATGAACCGAAATGATACCAGCTTTGTCACAAAGAAAGATTTGCCCACCATTTTGATCGAAGAAGGGTTTATTGCTGATCTTGGCTTTGAGAAGAAACAGCGATCTGAAGTGGTATCGTATTATGATAGTTACATGCCCGATTCTTCGAACTTTTACTGTCCCCTAACCAGAGAAAAAATAGCGGTCAATCTAAAAGATGAAGGCGAGGTATTACGGGTTGCCAGTCCGATAGAAGGCATTTATAGCGAAGGAAGATATCTTTTATTCTCATTCAAGACTCGTAATCATGGCTATATTGAAGATGGATCGCGCAGTTGGGACCAGTGACCTACTGGCGTGATCGCCCTTTATATATCTGACACTCAGATATCACTTGCCCATTATTCACGGGTACACAGCAGTCCTTTATTAGTCAATATAACAGCGGTTGATCTCCAGGGTTCGCTTGTGGAAGATCTTAATCGCGAAGAACTTGCGGTCAATCATTTAATAAATGGTATTCAGGAAGCCAATGATAAGGTATTTATCACAGGTAATGAGATCCTTATATCTTTGACAGATGCCCTTGTATATCATGAAGCATTTCAAACTGAGCAGGATATGTCTGATGCAGATATAATCACCCTGGTAGAATGGAAGAAAGATAAACGCTGGGGATCGACAGCAGAAAAGTTTAAGGCATTTATTGAATTATACAATGACAGGCGCCAGGGACACATCATCTACGTGCATGATTTTCTTATCCAAGCCATAAAAAAGATTTTAAAGACGTTCTCCGGTTCACCGGTATGGCTGGGCACCGAATCGACGGTACTGTCCGCGCTAGGGAAACTGCCAATCATGACCATTAAGTTGACTGGTTCCCATTACGATGTATTTCATATGGATAGGGATAATATCAATGGCGGTACGGTAACCTATGGGAAAAGTGGCTTGAAGTGTATCGATTCCTTCGGCAATAAAAGCACTTTACAACAATTGCTGAACGCAAAATTCACGATGCGGAATAAACCGCCCTGGACAATATGTCTTGATGATTTGTCCGCAGCCAGAAGTAAACATTGGGAACGATTCAAGCCGCAACAACCTAGATTGTTTGCCGGTGTACGTATGGATGATGTCAAAATAGAACCTGACCTGAAACTTGACCATAAAATTGTTTTATCAACCATGATAACCCATCCCAATATCAATCTAGGCTTGAACATGTTTGAGCCTCTTGGAGTAGTAGACCGTTTGTATCATGAACATGAAAGTATCGCACCGCCAATAGAAGATGAACCCGTGGATAAAACCGCACAGAAACCTACCACTGTGGATAATATTCTTCCGACAGAGGATGCCGATGAACCGGAACCAGAAAAACTGGTAAGAAAGAAAAGGATTGGGTTTCGTTTGCCAGGACAGCAGAATATTTCTTTTTTTCGTAAACAAAAATCTACACGAAAAATTAGGGTTAATCTTCATTGGTCAAATGAACAGATCATATCATTTCTCACTGCGCTGCTACTGCTGGGATCATTTGGGGGCACCATCTATTACAATGAAGTAATAGTTAGCAAAGTGCCTCGTCTTGAATATGAATACATAAACGCGGTCAGTGAATTGAATGAGAAAATTGTGGTTTTTGAACGTATCCTTCCGAAAATAACTTCGCGTGTGCCAACTGGTGAGTCGCTCCCCCGGGATGAAAAGATCCGGCTACAATCCGCTGCGGTAGAACGGGGTCTGATTAAGGTATTTTTGTCCATAGAACCTGGGAAATTAACCTATCTTTTATCAAGTGAAACAATCCTAACCGTGGAATTCGTTGGCGGTGAAATTCCCGGGTGGCAACCAGAGGATATTGGCCTGATACTTGCGACGAATCGTGATGTAATAGATTGCTGTGGAGGGTATAAACATTATGCTGATATTGAATTAATATATACAGACCTGTTTACAGAGCCGCAAGGGGTAGAACTTGCGGCTGACGCTATTTTAAGTATTTTGAAAGTAGACTACCCCGCACTTCGTTTTAATGAACAAAGTCCCAAAAAATTAGTTAATCAATTGCAAACACCTCTTATTGTGCAAATGGAAGGCGAAACACAAGTGCGGGACTTTTTGAGTAAGGTATCTGGAATAGCAAGTAATCTGCTAATTAGAAAGCTGATCTATAAGGCGGATCCAGAAGAGTTGGAATCCACTGGGACATTCTATCTATCCATTATTCATCCCAAAATGAAACCGCAACAGGACGATCCCCCGGATATTGCAACTATTCCATGAATATTTTAGCTGGTCGTTTTAAAGGGCAAAAAATACGCACAATCGCGAAAGCCAGCTACCGACCTACTACATCCCGGGTAAGAAAAAGTATATTTGATATGTTAGGTGATTTGGAGGGTTGTTCAGTACTAGATCTTTTTGCGGGGAGCGGG
>ERZ651768.260-NODE-260-length-39580-cov-3.371693_pt1 | contig 39580 bp, 39 predicted proteins | sample MGYA00514754_ERZ651768 | MGnify/ENA metagenome assembly ERZ651768
AGGCGCACTTAGAGTCCTTATTTCAACCGCTGGTTTATGGGTGGACAGGTTACAACTTGTTCACTCCGAGGGTGGGGTTGTGTATGGGGCTACCTTCGCCGATGTACACGCAAAGAAACTGGCCTTAAACATTCTTTTGGGACTGGGATTGCTTACAGCAGTAGCGATGGTTATCGCTGCATTTATGAATAGGATGCGTATTGTTTTTGGAGTACTAGGTCTTTGGATCATTTTAATATTGGTTTTAGGGACTGGATGGCCCTCCGTAGTACAACAGTTCTCAGTTGACCCTAACGAATTCTCTAAAGAGCAGAAATATATAAGTAGGAATATGGATTTTACTCGTAAAGGGTATGGTCTAAGCGATATTGAAGAAAATTTCTATGAGGCCGAAGGTGAGGTAACCGCAACTCTTGTTTCTAATAATAGAAAGACAATTGAGAATATAAGACTTTGGGATTATCGACCACTTACAAGTGTTTATAAACAAATTCAGCTTATTCGCCCTTACTACGATTTCAAGGATGCTGACGTAGACAGGTACACAATAGGCGGAGATTACAGGCAGGTATTGCTGGCAGCTCGCGAGGTAGCACCTGAAAAATTAGACGAGTCAGCCCAGACATGGGTAAATACCAAGCTAACGTACACACATGGTATAGGTATTGCGATGAGTCCTGTCACCGAGTTTACTCCTGAGGGAAGACCGGTGTTTTTCGCAAAAGACATACCTGCAGATGGAGAGATTCCTATTTCCCCCCCCGACAAGCCACAGGAAGCAGAAATAATAGTAGAGAATCCCCGCATCTATTACGGAGAGAACACTCTAGATTATGTGATTGTTAATACGAATACGGAAGAACTTGACTATCAAACTGGGGAAGGAGTTCTGGCAAAGACTAATTATGAGGGTGATGGTGGGGTAGCCGTCGGCTCCTTTATCAGGAAACTTGTCTATGCATGGGAAATGGGTGATGTGAATATTCTTATCAGCAGTGAGCTTAATGCTGGAAGCCGGATTCAGTACAGGAGGACTATTCAGGATAGAGTCGAAACTATTGCACCATTCCTTTCTCTCGATGGAGACCCTTACATAGTTGCAGATGGAGATAGATTGGTCTGGGTACAAGATGCGTACACGACGTCGGATCAGATGCCTTATTCTGATCCAGTGCCTAATGGTTTTGGTACGGAAAGTAGTAGTTCCCATTACAATTACATACGCAACAGTGTGAAGATAGTCGTCGATGCCTATGACGGCAGTATTGATTTCTATCTCTGGGATCTCTCGGATCCTGTAGCGGAGACTTATCTCAGCATCTTTCCCGACTTATTTTCGAACAAGGAAAACATGCCCGATTCTTTGCGTGCCCATATGAGATATCCACAAGGGCTTTTCTCTGTCCAAGCTGAGAAATACATCAAATACCATATGGAGGATCCCGAGCACTTTTACGGCAATGAGGATCTTTGGGCCATTCCACAGGAGAAATTCGGTCAAGGTGAAACACTACAAGTCGTAGAACCTTACTACGTCATCATGAAACTTCCGGGGGAGGAAACGGAAGAATTCGTCCAACTCATGCCTTACACTCCCACTGGGCGTCCTAATATGGTCGGTTGGATTGCTGCGAGAAGCGACGGGGCAAACTACGGAAAGCTGGTAGCTTACAACTTTCCTAAGGACAGGCAAGTTGATGGACCAGAACAGGTAGAGGCACGGATAGATAACGATCAAGACATCTCCGCGTGGTTTACCCTGAGGTGTTCAGAAGGGTCAACCTGCATAAGGGGAAACCTCCTTGTGATTCCTGTCGGCGACTCCCTTCTTTACGCAGAACCTGTATATATTCAAGCGGAGGGTGTCACCTTTCCCGAACTGAAGAAAGTTATCTTGGCTACTTCGCACAAGGTAGTTATGGCTGATTCTCTTGAAGAAGCTTTATATGAATTGACCGGACACCCTATGGGAATCGGGGTTGCTTCAGATGCTGTCATGACTAGCCCGGTGAAAACAGAGTCAGTTTCGGGAACCGTCTCCACCACATCAAGTGACGATGCAAAACAGGGTGATAAGATCAAGAACTCTTTAGATATACTCCGGGCTGAACTTGATGCGTTAGAAAAGCTTCTGGAAAATCTAGAGAATGTTAGGTAAAGGAGAATAGAATGACCACCTCGGAACAATGGAAAGAACTGGAAAGTAAGTACTACATGTTTTTGGTTCGGCGACAACCCATGGTTCTTGAACGGGGTGAAGGCGCTAGGGTATGGGATGTGGATGGGAAAGAATATTTGGACTTTACTTCCGGGTGGGCTGTAAATAATGCTGGCCATTGTAATGAGGCTGTTGCTGATGCCATCGCAGAACAGGCGAGAACGCTGGTACAAACCTCCAACCAGTTTTACACGATTCCTCAATTGAAGCTGGCCGAGATACTTGTGGAAAACAGTTGCCTGGACAAGATATTCATATGCAACAGTGGTGCTGAAGCCAACGAGGGGGCAATCAAACTCGCAAAAAAGTACGGTAAGAAAAACAAAGATGGTGCATATGAAATCATCACGGCGCTAAATTCCTTTCATGGGCGTACTATGATGAACGTATCGGCTACAGGGCAGCCACATTACCAGGAATTATTTGAGCCAATTCCTACGGGATTTACACATGTTCCTTACAATGACTTGGCGGCCATAAAGAATGCCACTAACGACAATACGGTGGCGGTTATGATCGAGCCGGTCCAAGGGGAAGGGGGTGTCAATATACCTTCCGTAGAATATTTACGTGGTGTAAGGGAATGGTGTGACGATAACAATATGCTTCTCATTTTTGATGAAGTTCAAACAGGTCTTGGCAGACTGGGGACCTTGTTTGGATACGAAAGTTTTGGTGTGGAGCCCGATATCATGTCTCTTGCCAAAGGTCTCGGCGGCGGGGTTCCAATTGGTGCGTTCTTAGCCAAGGATTCGGCTTGTGCTTTTGACCCAGGGGACCATGGATCTACTTTTGGGGGTAATCCGCTCACCTGCGCAGCGGCTCATGCCTCCACGAAATATCTTATTGATAATAATGTTGCTGAGAATTCAGCCAAAATGGGCGAGTACTTAGGTGAAGGGCTCAAGAGACTACAGGCTGACTACGAATTCATAACGGATGTTCGCGGAATGGGATTAATATGGGCGGTGGAATTTGATTCAGAGCTTACCCCTGAGGTTATACCTGCGTGTAATGAGGCTGGCATACTCATGAACCCAATGAGACCCAACGCAATCAGGCTAATGCCAGTTCTGACGATAACGAAAGAAGAAATCGATGAAGCGCTTGCCAGGTTGAACGAAGGCCTGAAGAATGCCACTTCATGATAGGAAATGATTATTGAACTGGAGTGATTTGCATTCTGAGGGAGTTATTTTCGGCGGTGCTGTCTCAGGTGGGCTTGACAGTTGTACTGTAACTCATTGGTTGTACAAGCACGGCGTGGATGTAAAGTGTTTCACCGTTGATCTTGGTCAACCTGATGAAGAAAATTTACAATCTGTAGCTGACAGGATGATTTCCTGCGGCGCTTCTGATGCGACCATTATTCCTGGGCAAAAATCCCTTGCTGAAGCAGGCCTAAAAGTAGTTCAGTCTCAGGCAAGATATGAAGGAGGCTATTGGAATACGACTGGAATAGCTAGACCAGTAACGGTTCAAGCCATCCTAGATGAATTCGAACGCCGCGAAATTGAAATACTATTCCATGGAGCTACAGGGCGTGGTAACGACCAGGTCAGATTTCAGCTGGCTGCAAATATGGTAAATCCCAATATTAAAGTCTACGCACCTTGGAGAGACCAGAAGTTTCTTGAACAATTCCCGGGAAGAAGGGAGATGATCGAATACTGCGAATCTGAAGCTCTTCCTATACGGCCGGCAAAGGAATCTAGATACTCCACAGACGCCAATTTCCTAGGCTTAACCCACGAAGCAGGAGACCTCGAAGACGTAACGATAAGTCCTGATTTCGTGGAACCTGGCATGGGCGTATGGCCATGGGATGCCTCTGACGTGCCTGAGTATGTGACCGTTAGATGGGAAGCGGGCATACCTGTGGCAGTTAACGATACCCCAATGCCCTTAACTGAGATTTTTGTTCACTGTAATCAACTTGCAGGTCGTCATGGTGTTGGAATAGGCACCCACGTTGTTGAAAACCGATTCGTTGGAATCAAATCTAGGGGTATTTATGAGTCACCAGGTATGGAATTACTCGGAAGAAGTTATGAATTTCTTTTGCAGTTTGTTTTAGACAGAAGGGCACGCGAGCATTTCGAGGATATATCCAAGATGATAAGTCGACAGATATATCAAGGATACTGGCTGGATCTGGCCACATCTTCGGCTCTCTCCTCCCTTGAAATATTTAGTCAGTTAGCAACTGGGACAATACAACTGAAGCTTTACCGAGGGAATGTTTTCTTCGAAACAGCAGATGATACATTCGATGCGATGCCTTACTCCTTGTATACAGACGACGGATCTATGGAGTCGACGGGTACTTATGATCACGCGGATGCCGAGGGTTTTCTAAACGTCTTGGGCGTGTCGGCTCGAAATTTTGGTAATCGACAATCCAGTCGTCTTGATCGGTAGGTTCAAGTAGCGACATACGACAGGAATAACGTCTTGGTAACTAGGACATCAGAAGACGATCGAAAGCAGATAGTCAACATGGTTCGCGAATTCGTTAAACGTGATGTTGATCCGATTGCTTCTGCCTATGATAACGATGATATTTATCCACATGAGCTAATCCCAAAATTGCAAGAGCTCGGTCTTTTTGGTATCACTATCCCTATCGAATATGGGGGTATGGAACTGGATTTTACGACCTTCGCCATGATTTTTGAGGAGATAAGCAAAGGATGGATGAGCCTGTCAGGAATCATAGGAACCCATCACGTGCTCAGTCACATTGTCTCGACTTATGGGACTGATGAGCAGAAAGAAAGGATTCTTCCTCGCATGGCTACAGGAGAACTAAGAGGTGGTCTTGCCCTGACAGAATCTGATGCTGGTAGTGACGCGCAAAACATTTCAACAACCGCGCACAAAGACGGGGAAGAGTATGTAATAAACGGCAGAAAAATGTTCATTAGCAATGGCGAGAACGGGAACGTTTTCGCTTTGATGGCCAAAACGAATCCAGAAGCAAATCCCGCTCATCGAGGGATCAGTTGTTTCATATTTGAAAAACCGGTTGCCGGCTTCAAGGTGGGACAACATATAGATAAGCTTGGGTATCGGGGTATAGACACTTGCGAGTTGCTATTCGACGATTGCAGGATACCCACTGAAAATCTCATAGGAGGCCAGGAGGGAAGAGGATTTCATCATGTTATGGCAGGGCTTGAGACCGGGCGAATTAATGTTGCCGCCAGAGCTGTTGGTGTCTCTCAAGCTGCCTTTGATGCTGCTATAGAGTACTCTCAAAAGCGCCATACGTTCGGTAAACCTATATCAGAGCACCAAGCAATTCAGCTGAAATTGGCCGAGATGGCCTCTAAAATTCACGCCGCTCGACTGATGGTCTACGACGCTGCTGAGAAAAAAGACATTGGGGAAAGGAATGATCTGGAGACCGCAATGGCAAAACTTTTCGCTAGCGAAGTCTGTGGAGAAGTGGCCATGGAGGCCATGCGTGTACATGGTGGGGTCGGGTACACCAAAGAGCTTCCGATCGAAAGATACTACAGAGATGCTCCCCTTATGATTATAGGTGAAGGCACCAATGAAATCATGAAACTACTTATCGCAAAACGCCTCTTACAGACCCACGCTATTTAGGGCAGGAGCAAATAAATGCCTGAGAACAATCTTATTATCGATTCCAAGGACACGTTCGGGGGGTGGTTTGAAGACTTTTGTCAAGGCCAAGTGTTTAAACACTGGCCTGGTAAAACTATCACGGAAATGGATAATCATCTTTTCTCTCTATTAACAATGAACGATAACCCTTTGCATACTGACGCTCACTACATGGATGGTCACCAACATGGAAAAATCCTTGTAAACGGTTTGTTAATAATGAGCCTCGTTGTGGGGATGAGCGTGAGACAAACATCCGGAAAGGCTATAGCTAATCTGGTTTATGAAAAAGTCACACATGACGGTCCGACATTTCACGGAGACACGATATATGGCGAAAGTGAAGTATTAGAGGTAACAGAGTCTCGTTCAAAACCAGATAGGGGTATCGTTCACTTAGAAAGCAGAGGGATCAACCAAAGAGGAGAGCAAGTACTTACGTTGCAGAGGAAGTTTCTTGTGAAAAGGCGCACTGATTGAATCTTTAAATTATCTCACCCTGCACTAGGTGGACTTGCTGGTATCTGGATCATTTCGAAGGGTAAGTGCAATGTGATGCCAATGGGCAGCTATTGCAAATGGGCTTAGATTTGCAACGCGCCTTAGAATGCTCAACGATCAAAGCGTGATACTGTTGAAATGTATAGGTAGTTTTGTGCATCTGACTAGCAAAAAAAGTCTGCCAGCTATCGTAGGAATCCTGCTCTACTGAGTAACCTAGCCGAGTAAATAGCCTTTTGGTGTAGGTATCCACTATGAAAACTGATTTTCCGAGTGCGTAAAGTAATATAGCATCGGCTGTCTCAGGTCCTATGCCATCTATAGCTAATAACTGTGATCTTGCCGTACCGATTGGAAGTCTCTTGAGGGCTTCGATCTTGCCATCGAAATTTGCCATTAAATAGCTTGAGAGAGATTTCAGGCGATCCGGTTTCACATTATGGAAGCCTGCTGAATAGATTAGTTGGGAGAGATGATCTCTTGGCATTTCATTAATTATTTCCAAATCCAGTGCATGAGCGGATTTGAGCGAGTCGATCGCCTTCTCCACGTTTGACCAAGAAGTGCCCTGAGTTAGTATTGCACCAACCATGATTTCAAAGGCAGTCTCTGCAGGCCACCATTGCTGCCAGCCGTAATGTTTTTTGAGATCTGAATATACTATCTCTGGCGAAATCACTTGTTATATCCGGCTCGGCTGAATTTCAAATTACCCTGTTAAGGATAGGATCAAAATCATTGTAGGAATAGAATAACCGCAAGTATAACTAACTGGGGGTAGCCTAATTGTCGATGTCAGTGTTTCTAGAAAAACTTGAAATGTCTGTAAATGCAAGTAACTCTCTGGTGTGCGTAGGCCTTGATCCTGATCCCAATAGAATGCCGATCCAAAACGTTTTTGAGTTTTGTGCAGGTATAGTCGATGGTACAGCTGAATACTCCGGAGCTTATAAGCCTAACCTCGGGTTCTTTGAAGCGCTGGGAATTGATGGCCTGATAACGCTTAAGAGAATGGTTGAATATATACACGATCGCTATCCTGGCAAGCTCGTAATTGGTGACGGGAAAAGGGGTGATATTGATACTACGAGTTCACGTTATGCGACTGCCCTTTTCGAATTTTGGGATTTTGATGCTGTTACTGTAAACGCCTACGGAGGACGAGACTCCATACAACCATTTCTCAGCTATGAAGATAGAGGGGTGTTCGTGTGGTGCAAATCATCAAACCCAGACGGAGGACAGTTTCAGGGTGAAAGATCACGACCAGGAGCAGAACTCGCACTTTTTGAACGCATGGCAGAAATGTCAACGGAATGGAACGAAAATGGCAACCTGGGTCTGGTAGTTGGTGCAACTTATCCGGCAGAGTTAGAGAAAGTAAGAGAACTTGCTCCCGGCATTCCTATTCTCATACCGGGTGTTGGTTCTCAACAGGGTGACCTAGCGAGATCCCTGAGAGCTGGTACGGAAAGAGGTTTTGCAAATATTCTGATTTCATCTTCTCGAAGCATTAACTATGCTTCCAACGACGCAAAAAACTTTTCGCAAGCTGCGGGTAAGGCAGCAAATATGCTGAGAGAGGAAATCAACGCTGTTTTGAATGATATCAATCGTCAGTAGTGAGTGATTTTGATACAACCATTTAACATTGGGGATCGAGTCTTATTTAAGAAACGGCACCCATGTGGAGGCTTTGAATGGACCGTAGACAGGATAGGTGCTGACATAGGGCTTATCTGCCAAAAGTGTGGCCGTCGGTTGGTAATGACCCGAGCAGATGTTGAGAAACGAGCAAGGTCTATATGTTCTTTTCAATCATGAAAATGCGCACAAGCCTTTCTCCCCCTAGTGAAACTTACTATAGGTTTCGTTGACAGTTATGCTACTCGAACTTAGAATTGCTGGCCCTGTTCGGGAAAATATTGATGAATATAGTCAGGAGGTATGGCCAGATGAGGGAGCTGGAAATAGAAAGCATCCGCGTCAGGCAGGAAACCCAGCAAAGAGCGGTAGTCCTTCGGGTTAAGGATTCCGATTTGTTCTTGCCGATTTTTGTGGGGCATTTTGAAGTTGAGGCAATCCGCTTAAAATTGATGGACGTTGACGTTCAGCGTCCCATGACTCACGATCTTCTTGGTGCGGTTATAGGTAATCTGGGTGGATCCGTGGATAGAATTGTTGTATCTGAACTAAAGAATGATACTTTTTACGCAAAGATACTGGTCGAATATAATGGGGCAACCATTGAGATTGATTCTCGACCCAGTGATGCCATCGCACTTGCGGTTAGAGCCAATGCTCCTATATTTGCAGAGGAGGATGTGGTGGAACAGGCTGGTGTGAACTTGGCTAATGAAATTGCTGAAGCTGGAGCAACTGCCGCAGGAAATCAGACGGATATTCCTGTTGATGAAGAAGAGTTGAGGGGGCTTTCGGCTTTTACTGATTTCATTGATACGCTGGATCTAGAAGACCTGGGCAAAGACGGTTAGGCCCTCAGTATTGATTAGACCCGGTCCGGATCCATAATTGGCTCTGGCCTCCTTTGACCGCTATCTTGACATTGTGATAATCTTAACAACCGTTCGCGAGGGGTCCTATGAACTCCAAGAGGATGGGGACAGTCCTCCGTCTTTTGGGTATTGGCTGGTATGTAGGTATATGTATTGCCGCCGGGGCGGTTTCTGGCCTGTGGGCTGACGATCGGCTTGGCCTTAGTCCATTCCTAACCTTGACTGGCGTAGGCGTGGGCCTAATCGCGGCGATAGCGGGAATGTACCGGATGCTTTTAGCTGTCCTGGGGTACATTTCTGATAAGGACTAAATTAGGAGAACTAGGAATAGTGGCGAAGCTGCTGGGCAGCCCCAAGGCCCTGTCGATAACTATAATCGTCGCGGCTGTTTTCGTGGTCAGCATTCTCGGCGGCGCTCTGGGAAACGCATTTGGGCTAGGCTTTCTGGCAAGCTCGCTTCCGGCCATCCAACTTCCAGCGGAAAGAGTGGTAAGAGGTTTTCATACCCCTCTCGGAGACTGGGACCTCATGAATACCATGGTGACTACTTGGCTTGCAATGGCTGTTCTTACGGCTCTTGCACTTCTTATTAGAAGTCGGCTAAGGGAAACCCCCGGCCGCCTTCAGGCTTTGTTCGAACTTATTTTTGAATTTTTTCTGGGCCTTTGTGAAAGTGTCGCTGGTAAAGAGAGAGCGAGGAGATTTTTCCCCCTAGTTTTCACGATCTTCATCTTTATTGTTGTTGCTAATTGGATGGGGATATTGCCCGGATTTGGAACGATAGGTCGCGTAGCCGATCCTACGGAAATTGCACGCCACCACGGCGATTATGAATATAGTGACCCTGCTAAGGTCACAAGACATATGGAAGGCAATACTGCTAAATCGACGGGTCATGTTTCTGACCCAAGTGAAGATGCCCACGGTGATCATCTTTCATCTGTAAAACTTCACGTTTTTAGTGGAACGGGGTCGATTTCATTTCTCTCACCTGGATCTCTAAGCGAGGAGCTTACTTTCTCCGAATATAAAAAAAATAACGGTGAGTTAGGGGAAGGGAAGCGAGCTGGCCATCTCATCCCGTTCTTAAGGAGCGCCAACACAGATGTCAACATGACTCTCGCTATGGCTATTGTTGCAATGATAATGGTCCATTATTGGGGATTTAACATATTGGGAGCTTTCGGTCATGCCGGTAAGTTTATAAATTTCAGAGAAGGCCCTATAGGCTTTTTCGTTGGTATACTCGAACTTATAAGCGAAATTGCCAGAGTAATAAGTTTCACATTTAGGCTTTTTGGAAACATATTCGCCGGTGAAGTATTGCTTATGGCGATGGGATTTCTTTTACCCTTAATAGGCATAATACCGTTCCTGGGGCTGGAGTTATTTGTCGGTCTTATACAGGCGTTTATTTTTGCTATGTTGACATTGGTGTTCGCATCCATGGCTAGCGTCAGCCACGGTGGAGATGAACATCATTGACGATTTTATTGACGTGATAGTTTGTTTGTTTTGAGTCAAAAAACTTCAGATACTTAATAAAAGGGAGGAAAATTAAATGGAAGGCGATGTCATGAATATTGGTGCTGGGCTTGCCATAGGCCTAGGGGCGGTTGGACCCGGTATCGGCATAGGTTTGCTAGCTGCTAAAGCTATGGAGGCACTGGGCCGAAACCCTGAAGCTGGCGCGCAGATTCAGCAAAACATGATTTTGGCGATCGCGTTTACGGAAGCAATTGCAATTTATGCATTGGTTGTAGCAATTATCATCAAATTTGTTTAAGGAATAACCTGCCACTAACATGTCGAATGGTTTCGAATGTGGTGTCGTTAATGAGGAGTTCTGAATGGATGCACTAGGGATAAATCTGCCTGGTCTGATTACTCAGATTGTCAGCTTTATTATCCTTTTCTTTATTCTATCGAAGCTTTTGTACAAGCCACTTGTCTCTCTACTAGATCAAAGGGCTGAAAAGATCAAGGATGGTCTTGAGGCCGCTGAGCGAGCAAGAGAAGAGGCCGCCCGGTCTGAAGAATCTATACAAGAGCAACTGTTAGAAGCCAGGAGCGAAGGCCAGAGACTGATCATACAGGCCAGGGAAATAGCGGAGAAGTTTCGAGAAGAAGAAATGGAGAAGGCCAGAGAAGATATTGAAGCGGAAAGAACCCGAGCACAGGGGAATATTCAACGGGAACGGGATGCGGCTATTGAAGATCTTCGAAGAGAATTTGCCGGACTTGCTATAAGTGCTGCAGAAAAAGTAGTTAGGAGTTCCCTCGACGAGGATGGTCACAGAGAACTCATTGATAGCGTCTTAGAAGAAAGTTCAGCTGGAAAGAACTGATATGGCAAGATCCGTTTCAGCCAGAAGATACGCGCAGGCCGTGTATCAGCTCGCGGAAGAAAAGAATGAGATAGAGAAATGGTTGGATGATCTGGCGGTTTTGGCTGCGTCAGTACACGATGAGGTGTTCATTATATTTGCCAATTCGCCAAAGGTGGAGAGTGAAAAGAAATCCGCCGTGATAAAGGAAGCATTTGGTGAAACAGTTGGCGAACTTGCAGTTAACTTGGTAAGCCTTCTCGCTGGTCGGGGTGCTGTGGCCGATCTCCCTGCCATAGCGGACGCATTCCAGGAATTCGTGGATGCAGATAGGGGTTTAGAAAGAGCAGAAATTGTTTCCGCGGTGGAATTAACAGCAGGCCAACAGAAAAATATATCCGATGCACTATCGGTCCTCATTGGGAAGGAACTCACTGTGGTAACGAGAGTTGATGAGTCTCTTCTAGGAGGTTTTGTGGCGAGGGTCGGTGATCGACTCATTGACGGTAGCATCAGAACCAGGTTTGAAGATATGAGGAGAGAACTTGTTCGGGGTGCCTAGACTAAGCTTGGATGTTATTTAAAATATTTAATAACGGAGTTGAATCCGTTCGTATTGGAGGGTGATATGGCCGTCAGAGGACAGGACATAGCATCGGTTATAAAAAAGCAGATAGAAGGTTTCGGAACAGACCTGGGAATGGTAGACGTTGGGACCGTCATAGTGGTCGGCGACGGGATTGCACGGGTTCACGGGCTATCTGGAGTTGCCTACAACGAGTTGGTTGAATTCGAAGGGGGAGTGGCCGGTATGGCACTCAACCTAGAAGAGGATAGCGTGGGAATCGTTATCCTAGGTGACCCACTAGGTATAAAGGAAGGTACTGAGGTCAGGGGTACGGGCAGGGTAATGCAGGTGCCCGTTGGAGAACAACTATTGGGCAGGGTAGTGGATGGAATTGGTACACCTATCGATGGGAAAGGGCCTGTAGAGACAAATGACACCCGCGAAGTAGAGATTGTTGCACCAAATGTTGCCATAAGGAAATCGGTAGATACCCCGGTTCAGACTGGAATTAAGGCTATTGACGCGATGATTCCCGTCGGAAGGGGACAACGCGAATTGATTATTGGCGATAGAACCACCGGCAAGACCGCCATTTGTGTTGACGCCATTATCAATCAGAAGGGCGGAGATCTGATTTGTATATATGTGGCTGTTGGCCAGAAGGTTGGGAAAGTGGCTCAAACGGTAGGTACTCTAGAGCAGTATGGCGGGATGGATCACACGATTGTAGTTGCATCTAATGCCTCCGACTCTGCTCCCATGCAATATCTTGCCCCATATACCGGTTGTGCTATGGCCGAATATTTTATGGCTCAAGGCAAAGACGTTCTTATTGCCTATGACGATCTCTCAAAACATGCATGGGCGTATCGTCAAATGTCCCTCTTACTAAAGAGGCCTCCTGGGCGCGAGGCGTATCCGGGGGATGTGTTTTATCTTCATAGTAGACTACTAGAAAGAGCAGCAAGATTGGATGATGCCCATGGAGGCGGTTCAATAACGGCATTGCCAGTTATTGAAACACAGGCAGGTGATGTTTCTGCCTACGTTCCTACAAATGTTATTTCTATTACTGACGGACAAATCTATTTAGAACCAGAGTTGTTCAATGCTGGAATAAGGCCAGCTGTCAATGCCGGATTATCAGTGTCTCGTGTGGGAAGCGCAGCTCAAACTAGAGCGATGAGATCAGTCGCGGGACGATTACGGTTAGAACTGGCTCAATATCGTGAGCTGGTAACGTTTGCGCAGTTCGGTACCGATGATCTAGATGCTGCAACAAGAAGGCAGTTGGAGCGCGGGCAAAGAGGCGTGGAGATATTAAAACAAGGACAGAACGCTCCACTTTCTGTAGAAAATCAGGTAGCGATTCTCTACGCGTTGAACGAAGGTTTCTTAGACGACGTGGAAATCTCTGAAGTTATTGGATGGGAAGAGGCCTTCCATGGGTTTATGGATTCGAATCATGGAGAAATCTTGCAGAAGATTTCATCCGAAGGAGATCTTAGTGAAGACACTGAGGTGATTCTTAAGTCAGCGATTGAAGAGTTCAAACAAAGCGGACTAGCGAACTAAATGCCGAGCGTAAGACAGATAGCGAGACGCATTAGGAGCGTCGAGAATACGGCGAAGATCACAAAAGCGATGGCCATGATCGCAGCCTCGAAACTCCGGCGTACTCAAGATGCGGCCACCCAAGGCCGTTCTTATGCAGAGAACATGGCCCACATGGTCTCCAATGCAATGTCTCAACTGCAGGAGGATGAGAACTCCCAGGAGCTATCACAATATCGCGATCTAGCAAGTGTTGGACTTGTGTTGATCACGCCAGACCGCGGGCTAACCGGTGGTCTTAACTCGAATGTACTAAGGGCGGCGGGGGATTTTATTGGTCAGCAGCCTGTTCCTGTGAAGGTCGTTGCGATGGGCAAGAAAGGAATCGATTACTCACGTAGAAGTGGCCTACAGACTATTGCTGAATTTACAGGTATTGGTGATAGGCCGACTTCGGCCGAAACTTTTCCGATGGCTGAATCAATGATTACTGCATTTCAAGATCACGAGGTGGATTCGGTTCATGTAGCTTATGCCCGCTTTATTAACACAACGCTTCAAAGAGCTACAATCGAACAACTGGTGCCAGTAGTTCCTGCAGAGGTGTCTCAATCGGATAGTGCAGGTTATATCTATGAGCCGGACGCGAATACCGTTCTTTCTGAATTACTTCCTCGGTATGTACAAACAGTCATTCATCATTCGCTACTAGAGGCGAATGCAAGCGAGCAATCGGCACGAATGGTGGCGATGAATCAAGCGACAGATAACGCGAATGAGATGGTTGACGATCTGACTTTAGTGATGAACAAACTCCGGCAGGAGACAATTACCAATGAATTACTCGATATTGTTGGTGGAGTTTCTGCGATCGAAGGTTAAAAATTTGGTACTGGAATTTCCTCAGGCTTAGGAGCATAGAATGGCAACCGGAAAAATTGTTCAAGTGATTGGAACCGTTGTAGATGTTGAGTTTCCACCTGACAGCATGCCTTCTATTTACAATGCACTTGAGGCAAAAATCGGTGACAGTCGGCTTGTTCTTGAGGTGGAACAACATATCGGAAACAACTGGGTGAGGTGCCTGGCTCTTGGTCCTACAGAAGGGCTTAGGCGGGGCGTTGATGCAGTTGATACCGGTGCAGCCATTGCAGTGCCAGTGGGCGACCCCACCCTAGGTCGGCTATTCAACACTTTAGGAGAAACTCTTGACGGCCTTGAAGAAATAGTTGGAGCAGAGACCTGGCCTATACACAGGCAACCTCCAACTTTTGAAGATCAGGCAACAGAAATAGAGGTTTTGGAGACCGGTATCAAGGTGCTGGATCTTGTAACCCCATTTACCAAAGGAGGCAAGATCGGAGCTTTTGGTGGTGCGGGGGTAGGAAAAACTGTAATTATTCAGGAGTTGATTAACAACATTGGCACGGAACACAAAGGTGTGTCGGTTTTTGCAGGTGTCGGGGAACGTTCCAGGGAAGGTAACGACCTTTGGCATGAAATGCAGGATGCAGGTGTTCTACCCCAAACAGTCCTGGTGTTTGGACAGATGAACGAACCTCCTGGCGTTAGGGCAAGGGTTGCTCAAGCGGGGCTAACAATGGCCGAGTATTTTAAAGAGGAACGTGGTCAGGACGTTTTACTGTTTGTCGACAACATTTATAGGTACATTCTCGCAGGAATGGAGGTTTCAGCACTTCTAGGACGGATGCCATCTGCTGTCGGATACCAGCCTACTCTTGGCACGGAAATGGGAGCACTTGAAGAGAGAATCACATCCTCTAAGAATGGTTCAATTACTTCTGTGCAGGCAATCTACGTTCCTGCAGATGACTACACTGATCCCGGAATCGTAACTACTTTTGGCCACCTCGACGCCGTTATGACACTCGAACGATCGCTTGCCGCCCAAGGACTGTACCCAGCAGTCGATCCGCTGACTTCTTTTTCAAATATTTTGGAAGCTGCCATTGTTGGCCAGGAACATTACGATGTGGCCACCGGTGTGAGGCAAGTTCTTCAAAGATATCAGGAACTGCAAGACATCATTGCCATCTTGGGAATAGAAGAACTATCTGATGAAGATAAGACAACAGTAGCTAGGGCTAGGAAGATTCAAAGATTCTTGACACAGCCTTTCAATGTTGCTGAAGTGTTTACTGGACAACCTGGGAAATATGTTCCGGTTAGAGATACTGTGCAAGGATTTAAACAGATTCTTGATGGCACACATGATGAGCTTCCAGAGCAGGCTTTTTACATGGTCGGAACGATAGACGAGGCTGTTGAGAAAGCCAGCGAGATGGCAGCCATTTCCTAACAGTAAAGGATAAATGATTTGATTCTAGAGGTAGTTACTACAGAGGAAACACTCTATTCTGGAGAGGCCGATGTTGTGATCGCACCGGGAATAGAGGGCCAGCTGGGGATTCTTCCGAGACACGCTCCATTGTTGACAGCGGTAAGTAAAGGAGAAGTGGTTGTTCGGAATAATGGCAGCGAAACCTCGATAGACGTGAACGGAGGCTTTCTAGAGGTGAAGGATAATAAGGTCACAATACTCGTGACAAGTATTCTTTAGGATTAGGAAATAGACCTGATCTAAAGTAGGTCTTTCATGTAAAAAGTCATTGACTGAAGGGACAATACAGGATCGATGTTTCGCATAACTATGTGAGATGGAACTTGCGGTGCCACTGGGGCGTAATTTAGGATCCCTTTTATTCCATGTTCGATGAGTATGTTTATTACACCTTGTGCTTCTACGGAAGGTACCGCGACTACCCCTATAGATATGTCTCTTTCCTTAATCGTGTCGGGGACCTCACTCATTTCTTGAACCGATATGTTCCCAAGCATTGTTCTGGACTGGGTTGGATCACTATCGAAGGCCGCTACAATCTCAAACCCTTCGGGAGAAAAACCGGGATAATTAATGATCGCCCGTCCAAGCCTGCCGACGCCAACTAAGCATGCCTTCCAAGCCTGGTCGATTCCTAGGATCTGCCTGAGTTCCTCAATTAGAAACTCAATGTTGTAGCCTCGTCCCTGTTTACCGAAGCGCCCGAAATAACTCAGGTCTTTTCGGATTTGAGCAGGTGTCATCTGAAGCAACTCACCTAATTGATGGGAGCTGATAACGTCCGTGCCTTGATCAATCAATTGATTGAGTACTCTTACATAAATGGGAAGTCGTAGAACTACAACTTCTGGGACTTCAGTGTGGTTGGTGTGACTGTTTCGTAGCATCGTTTGTATGTTTGTTAATCGACCTACTAACAGAAAAAGTGCAGCCAATTACTGGCGCGAGTATAACCGAACACCCACTAATTGTGAAATGAATTACTAAACTTCCCCTTATCTAGGAAAACTGTCTTGCCTTGAATTGGCGATTTACAAATCTTTCCTTGACTGATTTTCTGGGCTATTGCTAGAATTGCAGGGCTTTTTCGGCTAATAGCTGTGGCCGTGAGCGACATATATAAGGTGACTAACCACATGATGCACTGCTCTAGATTTGGGCTCACTTGGAGGTAATCGATGACCGAGGAGAACGTAGAGCTTCATAGAGGTCTAAGGGAAGTCTACATAGATAGAACTACCTCGAGCTTTATAGATGGCAAGGTCGGAAAACTCTATTACCGAGGTTACAATATTGATGACCTTGCTACGAACTGTTCATTCGAAGAAGTAATCTATCTTGTCATGTTGGGTGAACTACCCACGGAGACTCAACTCAAGAATTTTACGTCCGAGGTAAGATCTAATATGGTCCTGCCTGACCCAATCCAGGACATTATTCGAGCCACGAAAGATGCTCATCCAATGGACGTTCTTCGGACCGCCATTTCGGCTCTTGCGGCATTTGACCCGGAAGTAGATGATAATTCCGCTGAGGCCACTTTACGCAAAGGCACACGCCTTACTGCCATGGCGCCTACTATTGTCACTGCTCATGCACGAATAAGGGATGGGAAGGATCCTGTGAGCCCCGACCCAACTCTCGGACTTGCAGCCAACTTTTTGTACATGCTTTTTGGAGAGACACCTGACCCTAGGGACGTGTCTCTTATTGACAAAGATTTTGTTCTACACGCAGAGCATGGTTTGAATGCTTCGTCTTTTGGAGCCCGGGTTTCAGCATCTACTCAGGCGGATTTGCACTGTGCGATTACTACGGGAATTTCTGTTCTAAAAGGGCCGTCCCATGGAGGCGCGGCCGAGTCAGTAATGTCTATGTCACTTGAAATCGGGAATGAGAGCAATGCCGAAAAATATGTAAAAGACACATTGGCTGGTGGTGGTCGAATTATGGGGTTTGGGCATAGAGTATATAGGGCCGTAGATCCCAGGTCGTTGCATCTTCAAGACGATCTTAAGGAGCTTGGCGAAAGGAAGGATGAACCGAAATGGTACTCTATCCTTCAACAGGTTGTTCAGGTCATGCAACCCTATGCACGGCGTGGGATCTGTCAAAACGTTGATTTTTTCTCCGGAGCCATGTATTTCCTTTTGGACATACCGGAAGATCTGTTCATTTCGATTTTTGCTATGGGAAGGATTCCGGGATGGACCGCCCAAGTCGTAGAACAATTCGAGAACAATATTTTGCTTCGACCCCGCCTTCAATATGTTGGGGAACTGGACAGAGAATTTATCCCGATTGGCGACAGGGTATAGCCTGTCATAGAGTTTTGTCTGAAAGGAAAGGAGAAACTGTGAATAAACAGATTTGCGAGGAAGAATGTGTGCACCACTGGATATTGGATCAGCCAAATGGGCCCACAAGTGGCGGAATATGCAAGCATTGCGGAATCACAGAGGAGTTTCGTAATTCTATGCCCGGTTCCGGTTGGGACCGGAGCGGCCAGGCTAGGAAAGCTAAACAAGCGAAACCCTGATACGGGCAAATAATGGAATACAAAAGGGTACCGGCTAACCGGTACCCTTTTTTTATCGCTTAATTCCTCACAGAGAGCCGTATATGAAAAATCCCGCTCAAGGTAAAGCCTACGAAGTTGTTGCAGACAGGATTCGTAATAAAGGGCCAATCAACTTTGATTTGTTCATGGACATGGCCCTTTATTCAGAGAGGGGATACTACACGAACGAGGCCCCTTTCGGGATGAAGGGTGACTACTATACAAGTCCCACAACCCACCCTATGTTTGGTGCTATGGTCGCTTTGCAGCTTTGCCAGATGTGGGAATGTTTGGGTCGTCCTGATCCCTTCACTGTATTAGAGATTGGATCTGGTAACGGTGTACTGGCGAGAGACGTTGTGATATCTCTGAAAGCCTCTAATTCCCAGTGTATTGATTGTTTAGAATATTTCACTGTTGACAGGATTTATCCGACAATTCGAGTTGAAGGCACGGTCCCACTGATGCCAGAACATCTTTCCAATCTTCAAACTACGGGCGTTGTTTTCTCTAATGAATTACTCGATGCTATGCCTACACGAATAATAGAAATACGGTCAGGCAGAATACACGAAGTAATGATTTCGTTAGATTCGGACGGGAATTTGGTTGAAGTATTGAGTGAGAATCCAATGGAGGAACTAGAGTCGTTGAACATTATAGCCAATTTGCCTAGCCTGGAAGGTTATAGGGGGCCGTTAAGTACCCGGTTGAACGATTGGTGCCGGTCCGTCAGTTCTGCTTTGCAAACGGGATTTGTTGTAACAGTTGATTACGGTATGGAACGAGAGGAATATTATTCTATGGATCGATCCCACCGGTTGATTCAAACCTATTATCGCCACATAGATAATCTGAGCTATTTGCAACATGTTGGAGATCAGGACATCACCGCGCATGTAAATTTTTCGTATTTTAGAGAACTCGCACTACTCAATAACCTGAAGAGCCTCCATTCAACGAATCAGCGGGATTGGCTCTATGATCTCCATTTCGAAGAAGTATTGAATGTCAACACAGATGGTGAATTTACGTCGAGAAGGGAGGTAGCACTGGTAAACAGATTGGTTGAGCAAGAGGGATTGGGAGGATTTAGGGTGGAAATTCTGCAAAAGGGGTTACGTGGTATTTGTTACGAAGATCTCATTCCGACTGTAAAATTTGCGAGGGATAACTTCAGGATTCCGCCAATAAGTGCCCAACACATGGCCGCGGGTTTGTCACGCAAATGATCATTTAGGTATCTTCGTCTCTTGGGACACACTTTCTTGCGGTCGTTATAAACCCGGTATGGGCCACCATTCGATGGGATGGACGAATGCTTCGAGCGCCAACATCCCATGGCCGCTCTATAAGTTCTCGCGTGTTGATCAGCGCGAATTTGCCGGTGTCTTTTAGTGAATTTACAAAATCGCTGACCTGCATGACCGTGGGTAGGAAGGAGAGAACTATACCTCCAAGCCTCAGGCATTGATGAGCATTTGACACGCAGTGCCAGGGCTCTGGCATATCGAATATCACGCTGTCGACGTCAGATTCGTCAATTTGCACACTTGTGTCCCCGACTTTGAAAGTGACGTTATCAGGGGTTTCGGATATACGTGACAAGTTTTCCTTAGCCAGTTCTGACATATCTTTTCTGAGGTCGTAGCTGTATATATGTCCAGATGGTCCTACGGCATTCGATAGGGCTATGGTGAGGGCTCCGGAACCTGAACCAGCTTCTACTACCCGTGCACCAGGGAATAGATTTGAATAATTGATTATTGTTCCTATGTCTTTCGGATAGATAACAGTCGCTATCCGTTTCATATTGACGGTGTATTCCGCCCGTGTCGGCTTAAAAGCTATTAGCCAGTGTCCGGTCTTCGTGTATACCCAAGAGCCTTCCGTTTTCCCAACAAGCTCTTCATGATCTATGTTACCGATGTGAGACTCAAACTTCCCACCGGGTTCGAGAACGAACATGTATTGCCTTTCCCTGCGATCCGATAAGATCACAGGGTCTCCTATTTGTAAGACGCTTCGGTCTTCTAATTGGGAAATATCGGTCAAAACGTATCCGCTATAACTTTTTGACTTCGGCTAGAATATCGTTTGGATTTAGATCCGTTGCGGATTTGTAAGTCTCACTGAATCGTACGATGCCTTCTTTGTCGATAATCACGATAGCTCTCTTGGGTACCCCGGTATCTTCAATGAACACTCCGTAATCAGTAGACATTTTTCCGTGGGGATAAAAATCCGACAGGATGGGATACGGTATAGAACCCAACGTGGCCGCAAAAGCGGTTTGAACCGGTTTAGCGTTACAGCTGATGCCCAGAACTTGGGTATCTATCTCTTCAAATGCCTTGTTATATTGGCGGAATGAAGAGACTTGATGTGTTCAACCACCTGTAAATGAGTGAATATGGAATGATAAAACTACATTTTTATGACCCTTGTAGTCTCCTAAGCTGACTGGTTTGCCTGAATGCGCCGGCAAAGTAAATTCCGGGGCTATCGCACCTATTTCTATCATTAAACACTCCTGTATACATTTAAACCTAACGACTGCCGTAATTTTAATCAGAACTCGTGTCTGATTAGTGTACTATAGGCGCTCGTAAATGGAGTCAGTTTATGCCATTCAGAGGATAATTTGAAATGCAAAGATATGACCTGGTCTTAAGGGGAAGTCGGGTTTTAGATCCAGCTAATTCTTTTGACTCGGTGTCGGACATAGGAATCCGGGCTGGATTAGTCGAAGCTATCTCGGATCGAATGCCTGAATCTGAGACTGATCGTTCGATTGATCTTTCAGGACTCTGGGCTATACCTGGGCAGATTGATACTCACGCCCACGTCGCAGGTATGTCTAGAACCGTCGACCCCGCGATAGGCTATCGGATGCTTGCGCGAGCAGGTACGACCACAGTTTTGGATATGGGAGGGACAGGAGATAATCTCATCAATGGATTAAATCGAAAGGGGGCTGGGCTTAACGTAGCAGGTCTTCTAGCGCTGGTTCCTGGATTGACCATACCGTCTGACTCCCCGTCAAAAGGAGAAATTGCAACAACAGTATCGGGTGCATTGAGACAAGGTTGTATTGGTGTGAAGATACTTGGAGGATATCATCCATTTTCTTCAGAAACTACTGCTGATATCGTTAGTGAATGCAACCAGCAAAATGCGTATGTTGCTTTTCATATTGGAACGAAAGATTCCGGAAGCCATCTTGGTGGATTAAGAGAGATACCTGACATTGTAGGAGATGGGCGGCTTCATGTATGCCACGTGAATTCTTATTGTAGAGGAGTAATCGAACGCCCTGAAGAAGAATGTGTCGAAGCTATCAGAATTATAAAAAACATGAGTGGTCAATTAAACACCGAGGTATATCACGCAATACCCAATGGCACTAACGGATCCTGTGATAGGGAAGGCAATGTGATTGCTAACGTTCCCCGGAATTGCCTTCAGGCTAAGAATTATCCCCCCACATTTGATGGCATGAAGGCTGCGATACTTGACGGGTACGCGTCAGTAATTCAACAAGAGGGAGATGATATATCTTATGTAAAAGGGTCTGAGGCACTCAAGTTGTACGAGTCTTCTAAGACCAGAATCGGAATGAGTTTCCCGGTTAACCTTCCGGCTTCTGCTTTTTCCCTGACTACGGCTAAGAATTCCGATGGGGAGTTTATAGTAGATGCTGTAAGCACTGATGGCGGATCACATCCCAGAAATATAGCCATACAAAGCACGATGTCTCTCGTGAAGTTTGGAGCTATATCACCGCTAGAAATGTCGAAGAAATTGTCACTGACTCCTTCAAGGATGCTAGGGCTAAAAAACAAAGGCCATTTTACGGAAGGAGCGGACGCGGATATCACTGTAATTGACCCCGTATCGGGGGAGCCGGTAATGTCCTTCGTCGCGGGAAATGCCATCATGGCTAATGGAAAAATTTTGGGAACAGGAGGAACCCTTCTTGTTACGTCCGCCGCAGAAAGGAAAGCTGAAAAAAGCGGTATTCCATTCCAAGTAATTGATCTTGGACAGAGCAAACTCTACAAAGGGTTCTAGTAGAGTTAACCTAGATCCCAGTAATCCTATCTGGTTTTATCACTATTATTACTCTGGTATCTTGAATATTACGACCCTCGTACTCTTCCGTGTTAAGGTATTTTTTTGCTAGAAGGTTGATGTGTTCGTCAGCACCATCTTGTGTGATTCTACTCACAGTACCAGTGATATTAACCACTCGTGAATATGCATTTGCAGGATCGTAGACCCCGACCGCTACTCGACTATCTCTCTCAATATTGTTTGTTTTTAATCGTCCAAGGGCTGAGTTAACTAAGACATTAATACCGTCAGTGTCAATCCAGACAGGCGAAATCTGAGGTGACCCGTCGTCCATTAACGTTACGAATTGAGCAATATGAGGTTCTTTCAGTAATTCAATTTGATGGTTACTTAATCCCGGCATAGTTTTCCTTCCAGAGGTGGAGCCAACGGGCGGATTTGAACCGCCGACCTGCTGTTTACGAAACAGCTGCTCTTCCACTGAGCTACGTTGGCGAATATGAGATTACGAGTCAAAATACTAGCACAGCAAAGCTGGTTACCTTACCCTTACTTCGTTTACTTGATAATATTTATAGACAGGAATTTCAGCTTTGAATCTTTTCATATCAGCCGATGGTCTTTTGAGGCAAGTGTGCAACGATGTCGAAACGATTTAGTTCCATTAAAGTAATTTCACATCGGGGATATTCCTCCGAACGGCCAGAGAACACCATTTCTAGTTTTGACTGGTCTATTGAATCTGGATTTCCATATATTGAGTTGGATATTCATTTGACTGCGGACCAGATCCCGATTGTCATGCATGATGAGCATGTGGACCGTACAACAGACGGCTCCGGCGCGATTAAGGAGTTTACATTAGCCCAGATAAAGGAGTTGGATGCTGGTTCATGGTTCGGCCCGAAGTTTATTGGAGAGACCGTTCCGACGCTTGAAGAAGTCCTTGTTCGCTATTCTGGAAAAGCACACATATTTGTTGAGCTTAAGTCGTTGGAAGAAATCCTGATCAACTCGTTAAGAGAACTGGTTACAAATCTCGGTTGGATGCCGGTGCCCCTGTCGACATCGGATAAAGGTGATCTCCAGGTACCAGGTATATCTGTCATTTCTTTTGCTCCTGAACAGGTATTACTTTCAAAGAAAATACTACCCGAATTGGGACATGGCCTTCTATTAATGGAGCCAAGTCTCGGTATGATCAAGTTTTGTGTACAAAATGGAATCGAAGGATTCTTTCCCTTTATAGGAGCCCTAAGCAAAGACATCGTTCGAAAAGCCCATAAATCTGGACTTTATGTGGGGGCATGGGGAATGTCGTCGCCAAGCCAAGTAGAAATTGCAAGAGAGTTAGGCATCGATGGTGTAACTGTAGATTGGCCTAAACAGGCGCAGGATTTCTTGGAAGACTCTGTTTAAATCGATACTTATTCTAAAAGGATTTCCTAATGCGTTGGTCTTCTTCTCTTGCTATGCGTGACCCGGCGTCAACATCCACCCATTTAAGGACAATTGTCCCAGCTACTATGATCAGCAAGATTGAGAATATGGCAGATCTTGTGTCCAAAATACCGGTGACAAAAATGTAGAGCATGGGACCGAACACGGATGACGCTCGGCTCACGAATCCGAAAAATGAAAAGAACTCGCCACTCCGAGTTTCTGGAGAAATCTGGGCAAAAAGGCTTCGGGAGAGTGCTTGGCTTCCGCCCATTACTACCCCGACTGCTAACCCAAGTAATAACCATTGATAGACCACTTTTATTCCAAGAGGAGCCCATAGTGTTTTACGTACTAGGGATGGCCACCAATCCAAGGTACCTGAACCCAAGGTAGACGGGTGAGAACCTCCTATCACTCGCTCATTATCTAGGGGACCTTTCAAGGCCGATATGCTATATGAAGAGTTTCGTGATTTACCTACGCTGCTAATTAAGCTTCTTGCATTATCAAGGGACAACACGTCGCCGGATGTAATTTGGCCTGATTCTCTCACCCACAATCTCTCCACACGGGAATCACCTAATTCGGGAGCTGATGTAACCGCGTAGGCTCCTTTGTTCTGGTTAAATTCTAGCTGGTAATCATGATCCTGATGATCGGGCGGTATAAGAGGGGCAATTGCAACCCCAAATAACACTATAAATATCCATCCTAAAAGGGATACGGTCAGTGCCTTCTTGGTTGTTATTGCAGATGACAAACGGCTGAATGCCATTGCCCCACCTGCGGCCACAAATTGGATAATGAGGATTGTCGCCATATTGAAAACTAGCGGAATGCCAAGGGTGTCTGCGGCAAAAGCCCCTGCAATCCCTAGAACGGTTTGTATACCGTCGTTAAACAGAAGATAAGCACACAGGTAAAGAAGGATTACCTTGAATCGACGTAATTCACGAAAGGTATTTCCAATTTCGCTGAAACCAAGTTTAATGGCCGAAAAGGTTGTTAGACCTTCAATGGGGATCAATATAGCTGGTTCAGGTATTACCCTTAATGTGTACAGAGACCAAAAAAACCACCAGAGACCTACAGATGCTATGGAAAGCCTCGTTACGAGATCACTGATTTGACTCTCTGAGGTGATTACATTGAGAGCGAGATGAACAACCAAAAGCAGCCCGCCCCCTATGTAACCATAGGCGAATCCTCTCGAACTCACGTCGTCTAGCAGATGCCTAGGAGCGATATGTGGAAGGAATGAATTGTAGAAAACAAGGCTTCCTGCGAAACCGATATTGCCTAGGAGAAATGTTCCAAAAAGCCATGCCCATGGAGCTGAAGTGTATGCAGAAAAAAATGCTAGGAAGGTGAATAGAGAACCGGCAATAGTGTATGCCCAAAGTAGAGCCTTCTTGATGGCTACCCGGTCAGCGATGACTCCCAACACAGGACTGGTCAAAGCAACTATAGCAGTCGAAATTGCGATACCCAGACTCCACAATGAGCTTCCTGTGAAAGTCAACCCAAGGAATAGAGCTTCGTCTCCAAGGGCGTTCTTGAAAAGAAACACAAAATAGACAGGAAAAATCGCGGCTGTGCCACTTGTAGCAAATGCCGAATTCGCCCAGTCATACATACACCAGGCCCGGATTATCTTTCGCTCCGTTGTAGGTAAATCGTGTAACTTTGTTGTGTTCATTTATCCCATTCGTCCAGCGAAACGACTGGTAGTCGAGGCTAATAGAGCACATACTATTACCTCGAACGCTCAATCTCTAGGACTTGCAGTATACGTGTAGATGAGAATGGAGAATTAGATGCTTGACTATTACGCGGTGGGTGAACTCTTCGAGACAGAAGACAGACAAATTCAGTCCTCTGCAAGAGAATATCTGGAATCCGAGGTTAAACCTAGCGCGTCAGAATGGTGGGAGGAAGGTGAATTTCCCAGGGAACTTGTTCCTACGTTTGGGGAAATGGGATTTCTTGGGGCTAACCTATCAAGAGACTACGGATGTGCAGGTGTGGGCAACGTTCCGTATGGATTGATCATGTATGAGCTTGAGAGAGTCGATTCGGGACTTCGTAGCTTTGCCAGTGTGCAGGGCGCACTTGTTATGTATCCGATCAGTAGGTACGGATCAGAAGAGCAAAAGCGCACATTTCTACCCGCAATGGCGGCAGGTCAGACCGTAGGCTGTTTCGGTCTCACAGAACACGATGGTGGTTCAGACCCTGGAGCTATGAAAACCAGAGCGCGCAAAAGTGGTGAAACGTACGTACTGAACGGAACTAAGATGTGGATAACGAACGGCAACATAGCGGATGTTGCTCTAATCTGGGCCAAGGATGATGATGATGCAGTAAGGGGATTTCTTGTGCCGACGGAGTCAGCGGGCTTCCGAGCAAACAAGATCGAGCGGAAGATGAGTATGCGGGCTTCTGTTACAAGCGAATTGGTCTTAAACGACGTTGAAGTACCGGCAACTGCAATGTTGCCCAACTGTAAAGGCCTTTCGGCCCCCCTTTCCTGCCTAACTCAGGCAAGATACGGTATAGCGTGGGGTTCTCTAGGTGCTCTTGAGGGGGTGTATGAAGATGCCCTTCGCTTTTCTCAATCACGTAGTACCTTTGGGAAACCAATAGCCAGCAGGCAGCTTGTACAAGATAAGCTGGTTGATATGGTCACAGACCATACAAAAGGGCTACTGTTGGCTTGGAGACTGGGCAAGATGAAGGACGAAGGTACTATGGGGTACAATCACGTATCAGTCGCAAAAAGGGAAAATGTAAGAGCTGCGCTGAAGGCGGCGCGAACTGCAAGGGAGATCCTCGGAGGCAGTGGAATAACCCTGGATTATTCAATAATTCGGCATATGTTAAATCTAGAAACAGTCGATACTTATGAAGGCACCCGTGACATACACACGTTGATTATAGGACGAGACATAACTGGCGAAAACGCTCTGATGTAAAACTTGTGGTTTGCTTAGAGATTACGGCGAAAACTCGGCATAACCTCGTTGGCGAATAGTTCTAAGCTTTCTTCATTATGTTGCTTGGATAAAGTACCTACCCTGAAATGGAGAATAAGCCCTCCAACGGAGGCATCTTCTAGCCTTTGAATCCGGGACCTAATCGTCGTAGGTGATCCGTACATCAAGCTGTGATCTATACCAAACCGAGGATTCGTAAGCCCTTTCTTGGCCGACTCGAATTCTTCCCTTGTGTTCAGATATTCTCTGGCATACCTTACGAGTTGAGTTGACGCCTCGAATGCTGGCAGAGCGAGTGATTTGGCCTTTTCATCAGTCTCTGCAACGATTATGTTTCGCCAAACCCAGCAACTTCGAAGATTAGTCTTAATCTCATCCTGTGAATAATCATGATCCTTCATAGCGTCTTGGTATAGATGGAATCGGCGAACAGTTTCGTCGTCAGACTGAACAACCAACATAAATGGTTTGCCTTCCTTGGCCATTTCCAGCATTGTCTCTTCAGTGGCCAGGGCCCGAATTAGAGGCGGGTGAGGTTTTCTGTACACGCTTGGTCGCAAAGGAGACATATCGAGGTTGAAATACTTTCCTTTATGAACAAACTGTGACTCATTAGTCCATGCAGCGACGAGAATTTTCTCAGATTCGATCAATCTGTCTTGTGCCTCCGCAAAAGGTATACCGTAGGCTCTATATTCGTAGAAGTTATATGCTGTACCTCGTCCGAGACCTAGTATGATACGCCCTCTGCTTAAGTTGTCCAAAAGAGAGATTTGCTCTGCCAGTCTTGTCGGATGGTGTAGGGCCATTTGTACGGCTGAGAATCCGATTGTGACTTCTTTGGTGGTGGCAGCAACAGCCCCTGCGAAAGTTACGGGATCGACATATGCACATGCCCCGTCGAGATGGTGTTCACCTAGCCACACAGCATCAAAACCCAGTTTTTCGCTCAGAATGGCTTCTTCAAGGGCCTCCGTAATGACATCGAAATCATTTTCCGGTCCACTGGAATGAGGGAATAAAAAGTTACCAAACTGCATATACTTACGATCTCTTTAATTTTTTAATTCTTCTATTAGGATTACAACAGTGATACGCCGATAACTCCACCAACAGTCAATACTATTCCCGCAGTCCTAGTCATCAAAGCCGCGCCCTCCATTGATTCTTTAAATAGACCAATGAATGGGATGCTAAGGAAAAGCGTAAGTGCAAATACGAAGAGAGGCCTAGTAGCCATCACTGTGGCCGTAAGATAAACCTCCCCTGAATAAATGGCCCTAAAAAAGAATAGTATCGCAAAGAAAACAAGGACGACTTCAGTCAAAGCTATCAGAGAAAGGGTTTTAGGTTTTCTGAGAACCTCGGAAAGGCCATTTCGGACTGCTGGTGACAATATCAAGCATCCGCAAACGATTCCGCCTCCCATCCCGCGCAGCATGAACTGACCCCACAAAGTCATATCCTCTGCAATTGTTTTCGAGAGAAACTGGCTTAGTCCAAAAGACATACTCGCAATAAAAAGAACGGCCATTGCAACAATACTTTCTCTGCCACTCCGAGATCCCAAACGAGATGGAGCCAGTGAAACCAGGGCTGCTCCGGCTACGGTGATTACGACGCAGATCCAGGCAATAGGCGTAACGGATTCTCCAAGAAACAAATATGCCAGTAAGGCAACAAATACTGGATAGGTAGACACTACCGGGACTACTCTGGATACATCCTGAGATTCCATTATTATGAACATTGCCACCAGGTAAGCCCCTGAAAATACCCCGGAAAGAAGAGCAATTATTACAGCGGTGATTGGGTAAGGTGATTCCAATGCGAAGGGCAGAGCGAAGAGTCCAAGTAAAATCTGAGCTATTCCAACTGTCGCAACGAAAACCCTGCTATTTGCCACATGGTTGGAAATCAGCAATTTGTCCAAAACAGATACAAGGGCAAAAATGAAGGAACTGGCCACGGCAAATAACATCCATTCCATGCAGAGACCCTCAGTCTATGAAGTAAGAAAGATTCATCATTTTGGATCGAATGTTTTGACCCAGATGCCTGGAGAACCTGCAACATGTTGCATCGCCTTTCTCATACGGGGGTTTGAAGGATGGGCTGTCTGCTGTTTAAACCACTCGTCGGTTCTGGATGTTTCTGGAGATTCCATCTCATAAAAGGTCATGTAGGCGGGTTGACCCGATATGGTTCTATAACGCCGACCTCTTATGACCCCGGAAACAGTTTCATAATTTGGTACATAAACAGTGTTATACCAGTGATTCCATTCATCCTCCAGTTCCATTGGAATGTTCATCCGCCCGATTTGCAACGCCTCAGCTAAAGGGCTAATCAATGATTTGTCATCGGGATGTTCGGGGAAAATCTGTTGGTATATATTTCTGATGAATGTGGTGCCGATTACTTCTGGAGACATTCTTTTCGACCAATCAGACGGGTTATTTCGCAAATTGAGGTACTCGTCAGATTTGAGTACATCGGGAGATTCAAGTTCGTAAACCGCTAGATGCTTGGGGCCGCTAACTACAGACTCGTACCTCGCTGCGCTAAGGACACCTGGGACTGATAAACGTTCAAATACGTGTTCCTCGTTGTACCAGCGGTTGAACTCGTTTTCAACAGTCTTCGGTATATCACACCATACGGCTAGCATACCTGTGCCTCTGGTTTTGGTCATCAGAATATCCTCCTTGTTGCAATGACGCAGAATGTACCACAATAGGTTTGTATCTAGGGATCCCTTTTTCTACGGATGAATGCTAGTTGTTACTACCCTCGAGGAAAGAGGTTATGCTGGCCTCTACTTTTTCCTTGCAAACATTCCAGGCCGCTGCATGTGGTGCATGTCGCAAACGCACATACGTCACTAGATCCGGTCTTTCAGCGGCAAGAAGATCGCTAAGTTTTACGGGCACTGTCCTGTCGTCTTCGCTGTGTATCAGGAGAATCGGTGTATTAAACTCATGTGACCTGGAAAGATAATTTAGTTCCTTCCAGTCAAATCCAACTAACTTTGAGACGAGCTTTTTCGCCGGCAACAATAGTGTCAACGCGGGAAATGGTAGTGAGTTTGCCTTCTCTAAAACTATGGCATTGAGGTCTAGTGCAGGAGACTCCAATATAATATTTTCAACCGCGCAAGAAATGCTTGATTCTAGAAGAAATTTTAGAACTATTGATCCTCCCATGCTGTGGCCGAAGAGAGTGATGCTTGTGCCCCCTTGCCGAACCACATATTTGACGGCTCCTTCCAGATCCTTCCATTCAGTGAGTCCAAACATATGATACCCACCGGTATCTGACAGAGCCTCCTGATCATTCCTATATGTAATCATTAACTGATTAAACGAGAGTTTCCTAAAGAGATTGGCGAATCGGAGGCTTTCTCGTCGATTAGACCTGTGACCGTGGATAAAAATTACCCAGTTATTGGAGTTTTGCCTTATCTCCCAAGCCTTGAAGAAACCTAGTTCACTTTCAAACTCAACATCATCGTAACTTATTCCCAGGGACATTTTCGGATCTGACTGAGAGACAAATAGGTCAGTGCGGACATTACTGCCTTTTCTTATTGAACCACTGCTCGAAAACACTTGCCTTGTGATGGCGTCTGGATGACGGATTACGGTGCCCCCCGCTACAATACTTCCTTCCCTGGAAACCAGCCCTACGATAGGAAGAGTGATAACTCTGATATCGCCTCCACGTGGGGACAATGTTACGTTTTCGCCGTCCACAGAATTCACTGTGGACAAATATTCGACCTTTTCTCTGACGATTGCGAACCCTTGACGCCGCGCCTCTAAGGCGTAATAGACCACTGCAACAACAATGATCAAAAGCACCGCTAACAAAGTCAAACCGACTATTAAGAGTATCAGGGGGATTTCCTCCAGGCTGTTCTGACGATATAAACGTGATTAGAGTAATGGCGTTAATTAAATATGGTCAAGAAGTTCGTCCAAAAGGATATTCCCATTTTTCATTACAGGGGAAAAATGGCTGAGGCAGATAGTCTCGCAATCTATATCTTTGAGTTTTCTTAACGAATGCGCTGCCCGATGGAGGTCTTGGCTGAAAAATCTTGAGGGAGGGTGCAATTGACCCCCTTTGTGTTCCATGGCATCTCCTCCTACTAACAATCGTTTTTCTGGTACGTGGAAACAAACGCTCCCAGCTGTATGTCCAGGTGTATGAATCACTTCGATCTTGGTAGAAACTGGCAGGGGCATCTCATTTTCAAGTATTAAATCAGGGTGGACAGATGGACCTCTGAGGAGATTCAAGAACGGGTTAAAAAACATTTCCCCATACCAAGTCTTGACTACGCTCGGCATAGATATTTCTTTCGATAAGACCAGAGCATCTTCTGCATGCATAGCCACTGGAGCTCGACTCTCTGATTTTATGGCTTTTGCGCTTCCACTGTGGTCGGGATGGAAATGTGTGATTGCCAGCAATGCGACGTCTTCAATCAGGTAACCAAGTTCCCCAAGTTTTTTTTGGATTCGGGCCCGACTCCATACCCAGCCGGCGTCTATAAGTACCGGTCCCTCTTTGGTTTCAATTAAGGTCGCAGATGTACCACCAAGGCCAATTTGATATATTCCATCCCCCACTGTCAGAATATCGTCAGCTAACATGATAATTTATTTGTCCCTACCAGTATGGACGCCACCGACGTTTCAAGCATTTGATACTGTCTTTTGTGATACAAGTGGAATCTCCCACTGAAAATAGTGAAGTGGTGAATTTGAAATGAGAATAGTGTGTGTGGGTTCAAGCTAATTTTCAAGATTGGATTTAATTAAAGGTATTTAATGCTAGACAAAATGTTTTACGATGACTCAGGTGGTCGCACGAAAAATAATCAACTCCCGACTCCTGAAGTGGTATGTGTTGGGATAGTTTCCCCTGCAGAAGTTTACACGGTAGACAGAATGCCTGAGTGGAACACAGGTGCCACCTGGTCAGGTAGAGCGGACTATATTTCAGAAGATGCTGCTATTGTGGCCACATCCCTCAAACAATGGGGATTGAATGTAGGGCTTGTAGCAAACAGACTGGGAGACGATCCGTCTGGCCACAACGTGTTAGATGAGTTAATGACCCTGGGCATAACAGGTCATTTCGAATTAGATACCACCCTCAGAACACCTTACGAAATAGTGTTTGCTGACACATCGGGGGGCCGGACATTCGTTTGGGATAGAAGAATTGAGGTACTGAAGACTCTTAGTCAAGCTGACATCTCTATCATTGAAGGTAGTCGACATGTTTATGCGGATTGGTACGACTGGCCACACAACTCCGTGGCACTTGAAGAGGCTCAAAGGAATGAGATACCAGTGCTCATTAACATGGAAGATCGGTATACCGACTCCAGGTTAGCTGACGACCTCCTCCCTTATGCATCGACGGTTCAAGTCAGTTTGCCGGAACATGATGATACCGATCCTGAATTAGTTGCAACACACATGCTTAGAAAAGGAGTTTCTTCTGTCCTGATAACAGGGGCCTCGAAAGGGTCTAAATACATCTCGGGAAGCGAATCTTTTTCGGTAAAAGCGCCTTCGGTAAACTTGGTAGATGCTAACGGGGCCGGTGCTGTTTTCTCCGCTGGCTATCTCTACGGCGTAACCAAGGGTTGGGATTCAAAAGAATCTGTAAGGTTTGGAGTCGCAGCAGCATCGATTCAATGTGAGGTCGTTGGGCCGACAGCTGCAGACCTAGAAATAGTCATGGAAACTGCTTCATGTCTAATTACCAGAGACAGGTTCGGTTGGACGTAAATGCTGACTCGTCAATATCTAGGGTTTGTCAGGTCTTCTATTAGATCATTATGAAACGGTAAGTGATTGACCTCGGGTCTGAAAGAGCCAACTTTATTAAATCCTTCCACGCCAATACTTTCAATAATTTGGTTAAATGCTATGGAAGTTAGTTCTGGGAGGCTCGCAACATCTTCCGCGTTATATCTGATAAGAGTGGGGAGGGCTCTTTGGTCTCCTAATATGTGAAGCCTCCACATTCTGACCGCATCATAACCAGAGAGGCCACGGAGTGAAGAAGGGCGACCTACTCCTAAATCCGATTCGATTTTTTTCAGGCCACCACTGTAACCAATGCGTCTTAATAATCTCATGAGGTCTATATGGGCACAATTGCGGAATATGTTTCCCAAATAATGTTCTATAAACGGGATGTCAAATGATGATCCATTAAAAGTAATAATCAGGTCATATTTGTCTATAGCACCTCGGAATTCTTCCAGATTCTCGCCTGAAATGAAGCTGCTGTATCCATATTTATCAGCGACTCCTATAAGGGTTAGTTCGCTGTAATCCCGGCTTAGTCCGGTCGTTTCTATATCGAGGAATCCAGCATTCTCTAGAAAATCTGGATACAGTCTCCAGAGTTCTCCTCTTGGTAATGCGTCCCTAAAATATCGAACGTCACCATCGGTAAGTTTTTTTACCGATTCCCTCACAATTCGCACCTGCTCGGTTGTCCTAAGCGAAGGAGGTAGGTCATGCGACTTATGACTAAGGAAATCATTCCAACTCAGGATGCCACATTTCCAAATACGCAATTCCTTTTTTGGACCGATGCCTGGAATATGCCTGAATGTGCTGGAAATCAATACCTGGTCTTACTCAGAATCTTCTTTTGGAAGTAATGCAGTCGGCAACCCAGTTTTGTAGATACTGCGGAGAGTCATTAGCCACCAACTAATCAAGACTGTCACTATAAAAATAATTCCGCCCACAGTAAGCATTGTCCCCGCAGGTATAGTGTCCCACAGACCGCCTAAGGCATGTAGTCTGAGAACAGGGAGATCTGCTATAAATCCATTCGCCCAGTTCATGGATGCCATGATGCCCCCGATGTGAACGGAGTACACAGCCGCAACTCTTCCTCTAATCGAATCTTCCGTGACAGTTTGGATCATAGTGTGGGTGAGAGTCATGTAACCTGCTTGCGAAGCACCCATGAGCACCGCGCCAGCAATTGCCATTGGCATGTTTGCTGAGAGAGCAAGCGCTACTGGCGCTAGCCCACTTAAGATGCCTAAATTGAGAAATAAACGTCCTTTAGTTTCTTCCTTTGTCACGCCGGAGAGAAAAAACACACTTATGAGTGCCCCAGCCCCGATGGACATCATCATGATACTAAAGTCACCGCCTTCACTAGCTCCAAATTTATTTACAGATAACACTGGAAGTACTGATTCAAACGACATAGTGAAACCGCAATGGAAAAATGCCATTAAAACAATCACACGCAGTTGAGGATGTAGGTAAACGTAGGGAATTCCTTCTGATAAATTCGTTAAGAATCCACGGCTGCGGTCCATAGCACCTGTCGAAGAAGTTCTTATTCGTAGGGTCTGAAAAAGGCTTATTACGTAAAATCCTGAGCACAGTAAAAATGCCCATTCGATTCCCAACGAAAGAAGTGGCAGAATCGCAAGGGGCCCGACCAATCGGGAACCATGCATCGTTGCCTGATTGAGTGCTATTGCGTTGAGCAGACGTCTCTTGGGCACGAGGTTAGGCAGAAGTGCCTGGCCAACTGGCATCTGAGCTGACCTAGCCGAACCGTTTACGAATGCGAGCACCATAACATGCCACATCTGTATGTCACTGCTGAATACAAGTATTGCAAGAACCAAGTTGTGTGCCAGGTTCAGCGTGAACATTCCCGCCATCACCTTCTTACGGTCGAACCTGTCGGCGAGGTATCCGCTGAATGGAGGAATGATTACTCTCGGGATCATCGCTAGGAAAGTAACCATTCCCACCATGGATGATTCGCCGGACATGTCCCAGACCAACCAACCGCGGGCAACGATCAAGGCCCAGGCTGCCGCCCCCGAACTAAGGTTGGCAATCCAGAGGATCCGATAATCCCTGAACTCTAAAGCTGACAGGAATCTATTTGTTGAGATATTTTTGAGCAAAAAAACTTTACCTGGACCTTCTTCGGCCTTTGGGTATTATATCTTCTGAAGATCGCAGATTAATGCTTATACACTAACATCAAACTTAAGGTAATTAGACATATTTGATTTTCAGGAGATGACAAGTGATGGACAATCTACCTACAGAGAAGCAAGTATTGGATTATTTTCAGTCTCTCAGTAATTGGGGTAGGTGGGGAAAGGAGGACCAGCTGGGGACGTTGAATTTTCTAAATGAAAAGAAGACGAAGGAAGCTGTGTCTTTGGTCGAGGATGTAGTAGCAGTCTATTGCGCAAGGCCGATTTCTTTTCAAGAGAGCCTGGATTCTACGGCACCTGTAGTTCGTTGTATGGTGGAAAGTGGAGAGGATGGTCAACAGGGGATAAGGTCACGTCCCGTGTGAGCCAGGCGGCGACCGATTATGTAGATATGGTATTTCATCGTTACACCGTCACTCATATTGATAGTCTTGCCCATTTTTTTAGAAGGCCAAATGTATAACGGTGGACCGGTCCATCTCGTTTCCACTAATCTCGGTGCGACAGCTGAGTCAGTAGAGGTGGCGGGGAAAGGAATAGTTACTCGCGGGATATTGGTCGATGTGCCCCGGATTAGGGGTATAAACTGGATTGAGCGTGGGGATGGTGTTTTTCCGTCCGATATCCTAAAGGCGGAGGAAGAATGTGGATTTACGATAAGTGAAGGTGACGTTCTACTTATAAGAACTGGACAACTGCATAGGCGAAATCTCGAAGGACCTGTTGATTTCCGGCAGTCGGGATCGACAGCCTGCCACGCAGCATGTTTGCCTCTCTTCCACGAGCGGGGTATAGCTGCATTGGGAATGGGTACTGGAAACGACGTCATTATTCCACCGTACCTAAACGTGATTCAGCCTATCCATCAGATTGAAATATTGGCCATGGGGAAATAGATATTGGATAACGCCAACCTGGAGGATATTGCCGAGGCTTGTGCCAAACGTAACAGGTGGGAATTTGTGCTCTCTATAGCACCATTGAAATTGACCAATACAACGGGATCCCCCGTCAATCCTATAGCGATATTTTGATCGACTTCGAACCCTAAATTGGACAGATTTAGGCTGTTACATTATCCTTGGGCGCTGCCAAAGCTACTTATTTCATTTGACCAGATAAGCTGGAGGCAAAATTTGGCTAAATATAAAGTCGTAACCCAAAAGCCGGCAGGAGTCACCTTTGATCTGGCGGACGGGCACTATAGTCTAGAAAGGCAATCACTCGATCCGATTGGGGCAGAAATTGTGGAAATAGACGCCGCTTCTGAGGAAGAATTCATCTCAGAAGCAAGAGATGCTGACGCCATTATCGGAAGGGGGCGCAGAATAACAAAGAACATTATCGATTCTCTAGAAAATTGCAAAGTTATATCACTTGGTAGTGTTGGCGCTGATACTGTAGATGTAGGAGCAGCTACTGAAAATGGTATACCGGTGACAAACGTTCCTGATACATTTATTGAGGAAGTTGCTGATCACACGATTATGCTTCTGCTAGCCTCGTTTAGGCGACTCAATGTGATGGATGAAATGGTCCGTACGGGGCGGTGGTCTGAGGGAAGGCCTATGCTGTCAGAGTTTCCGAGGCTTTGGGGCCAGACACTCGGCTTTATTTCATTCGGTCATGTCGCTAAGGCTACTTCTGTCAGAGCGAAAGCTTTTGGCGTACATATGATTGCCTTTGATCCCTATATAGAAGAACTTTCCATGACTGAGTATGGTGTTGAACCGATTAGCAGCCTTGAAGAGCTCTTACAACGTTCAGATTTCGTTTCTATGCATGCCCCATCGACTCAGGAAGTCCACCATTTAATGTCGGAAGAGCAATTCAGAGTCATGAAACCTTCGGCGCTATTCATTAATAACGGAAGAGGCCCCACCGTCGACGAAAAAGCCCTCATAAAGGCTTTGGAGGAGGGATGGATTGCTGGAGCTGGCCTTGATGTTCTGGAAGATGAGCCGCCGGACCCTGAAAATCCCCTGTTACACATGGACAACGTAATTTTAACACCTCATGTTGCATCCGCCTCGCAACGTATGGCCCCTGAGACTCGGCGGCGAGTTGGTCAGGAAATATCTTTAGTTCTGACTGGAAGATGGCCTAGAACATGTGTAAATCCTGCCGTGTTGGCCGATACAGGACTGAAGAGATGGCAGCCTTATTCAATGGGTCGTGGTCCGGGCTCTGGATAGAAATACCGGCGCTTAGAAACCTAGGAATTACGTTAAAGAGGGGATCTTCAACAGATCCCCTCTTGCTGTTTGATTACTGTCGGCGATTAGCTATTTTCTTCGGTACAATTGCTGAAACGGTCACGAATATAGCCAACAAAGCCACCACAGCCATCGTGTAGAACGCCAATTCGTAGCTTTCTGTTCCATCTCTGATGACTCCAGATAGTAGTGCTCCAATTGCTTGTCCAAAGGCATTAAATGGTTCGGTTATACCCCTAATAGCCCCGAGAGAGTCTCTGCCGAAGTAATTTGCGAATGCTACTGGTGGAATCACTAACGCCCCACCCAAAGAGATTCCAAACAGTGAGGCTACCATTAAAGCTGTTAGGGGACTATTGACTGCTATAAATAATAACGCAGATCCCGCCATTAGTGCCGCCACAAGCGCGTAGCAAAATCTGGCAGCCACTTTTTCAATTATCAAACCCCACCCAAGTCCACCTAGTCCTGTGAATATCGCGGTTAGGCTCACAGCCGAAGCTGCAACTTTTGAATCCAAATTTATGTCTTGTAAATAAGCAGCCATATGTATATTGGTACCTGATTGGATAACATAGAGGAACCCTGTTCCCATCGCCAGCTGCCATAGGGCTGGTGTCTTCATTGCCTCCCTAAGTGTCCAAGATATTTCTCCTGCTATATCTCGGTCTGAGGTTGATTCTATGTCGTTTAGTGGAGTTTCTCCGTCCGGTAATACCCCTACTGACTCGGGGGTCTCTGCCAGAAATAAAAATACAGGGAGTAAGGCAACTATCCAGACGGCCACACCCAGAATTTGCCAAGTAACCTGCCATCCGTATATTCCTATCAGTATTGATGCCATTAGAGGGAATCCGGTCATTCCTATCGAGTGGCAAAATGAAAGTATTCCGTTTGCTCTACCTCTGCTCTTTATAAACCATCGTGAGACCACAACAGAAGATCCAATTTGCACAGGGCTGCTAAATATAACTCTGCCGATTCCGTAAGTGATGTAAAAAAATATAGGTACTGTTGCCCAACCGGTTAAAAAAGTTGTTATCCCAAGTACTAGTACGCTCATGCTGAGAACGGTCTTAGCTCCGTACTTGTCGACCGCCCAACCTGTCGCAGGTGATAAAAATGTAGACGCCAATCCGCCCGCACTTGCCGCTCCGGCAAGAACCGTACGGCTCCAACCGAGGTCATCTGCCATCGGATACATAAACACGGCTAAAGTTAAGCTGGCTGCTGCATTTCGCACGACCTGAGTTGAACCAGATGTTGCTAGAATTACCCAGCCATAGAAAAACGGTGTCTTTCTCGACAAAAAATTCGCTAGGTTCAAAGAAGCTTCCTGCCTGCATGAGAGCTGATAGCGTGGCATGCTAGCATGCGCTCTATTGAGGGTCAAAGAATTCGTATTTAATTTAAATGCATGTTCTTGTTGTGAACGGCGGAATCAAAATGCTAGACTGAATTTATAGAAAGGCGGGTAGCCGCCTTTTTCTGTGCATATCGCGGAACTGAATTCGCGTGTTCTACTTGTAAAGGAGATTTTTGAACTTTGGCTGATATTAAAGTCGCGATCGTTGGGGTTGGAAACTGTGCTTCATCTCTGGTGCAAGGGATCACTAAATACGCCGATGCTGGACCGGATGATGTGATCCCGGGACTTATGCATCCAGTCCTTGGCGAGTATGGAATAGGAGATATTAAAGTTGTAGCCGCGTTCGACGTGGACGCCAATAAGGTCGGAAAAGATCTTTCAAAAGCGATATTCAGTGAACCCAACAACACGGTTAAATTTCAAGATGTACCTAATCAAGATGTTGTCGTACAAAGGGGAATGACTCATGACGGTATTGGTCGGTATACATCAGAAATTATAACTAAAGCAGAAGGGGGGACTGACGATGTAGCTGCTATCCTGAAAGAGCGAGAAGTTGATGTTGTTATTAACTATTTGCCAGTAGGTTCGGAAGAGGCAACGAAATGGTACGCTGAACAGGTTCTTCAGGCAGGATGCGGACTTATTAATTGCATACCGGTATTTATTGCAAGCGGAGAGAACGACTACTGGCAGAAACGTTTCCGAGAAGCTGGTGCCCCAATCATCGGCGATGATATAAAATCCCAGGTAGGTGCAACGATTACTCACAGAGTGTTGACACGGCTTTTCATGGACAGAGGGGTGGAACTTCTGCGAACCTACCAGCTTAATTTCGGTGGCAATACAGATTTTATGAATATGTTGGACCGGGACCGACTTGTTTCGAAGAAGATATCCAAAACTCAAGCGGTAACTTCCCAAGTGGATGAGTTCATACCGGATAGGGATGTACATGTCGGACCTAGTGATTATGTTCCCTGGCTGACCGACAGGAAATGGTGTTATATCCGAATGGAAGGTAAGAGTTTCGGCGATGTTCCCCTAAACATAGAATTGAAAATGGAAGTATGGGACAGTCCAAACTCTGCCGGAGTAGTTATTGATGCCGTGAGATGTGCAAAGATTGCAAAAGACCGTGGGCTTGGTGGTCCTATCCTAGCCCCTTCGTCATATTTTATGAAGTCACCCCCAGTACAATACACAGACGATGAAGC
>ERZ651768.262-NODE-262-length-39516-cov-3.196633_pt1 | contig 39516 bp, 35 predicted proteins | sample MGYA00514754_ERZ651768 | MGnify/ENA metagenome assembly ERZ651768
CTCGGGCTCTTCACCGGGCTCGTAAATATCGGCAATCAGCCCATCTTTAATTCCGATCGACGCCGTAACGCGGTTTTTTGACGTGATCAACAGGCCGTTTTTGATCAGTGAATCCATGAAATCCCTCCGAAAAAATTTATCGTTATGGCCTCTAGCGGCTCGCCTGCGCGCTCGACGGCGTCGGGCGGCCCTGAATCGTTTTGAGAACCTCGGAAACAAACTCGCGGGAGATCCCACGCGTGATAAAGACGATCTGCGACCGGTGGTCGCTGGTCGGCCATTCCGGTAGCGGTACCGGTGGATGAAAGAGCCGCTGTACGGCCTGGACCACGATGGGCTGGTCGCGGCCGGCGATATTGAGGATGCCCTTAACGCGTAGCATATCTTCGCCGTGCGCGATGACCAGGGCATCAAGCCAGTTGGCGACGTGTTCCCACTCCAGCGGTTGATCATATTCGAGACAAAACGATCCTATCTCATCGCTGTGCCGGTTCACATCATTATGACCGGCATGATCATGGGCGTAGGCTTCCACATTCAACCAGCTCAAAACCTCGGCACCCTTAGTTGCCGGATCGTAGATGTCGGCCTTAGCGAGTTCGCTTGGCAACGGCATGCTCGCCAACGAGGAAGCGTGAAAATTAGCCCCGGGATTTAGCGCGTGAAGCCGGTCTTCAAGCACATCGGGTACATCCTTTACCAGGTCGGTTTTAGTGATGACGATTTCATCGGCGACGGCAGCTTGTTTGAGGGCTTCGGTATGGCGGTCAAGCGTGGATAATCCGTGGACTGCATCAACAGTGGTTACCACCTGGCGAAGACAATACCGCTTCGCCACCGGGAGCGTCATCAGCGCCTGGATTACAGGGCCGGGATCAGCCAGCCCGGTGGTTTCGATGACCATGCGGTCGAACGCCCGCACCTCTCCCTTGGCGCGCTTTTCGGTTAATTCGCGCAGAGTGTCGACAAGATCGCCACGCACCGTACAGCACAGACAACCTGTCGAAAGTTCGATCATATTGTCGGAGCTTGATGCAATTAGGGCGTGGTCGATACCCACGTCGCCAAATTCATTGACGATGACGGCGGCGTTCTCAAGATCCGTGGTGCGCAGCCACGCATTAAGAAGCGTGGTCTTGCCACTGCCCAAAAACCCCGTGAGCAACATGACCGGTAATCGATCATCGTCCAACCCGAACACTCCTATCCGCCTAGATATTTTTATCTCGTTGAACCCAATAGGGTTCGCGAATGATATTCTTCTGGATTTTGCCAACCGCCGATTTAGGGAGACTAGTCACGAATTTGATGAGACGTGGACGTTTATGCCGCGCCATCACTTTAGTGCAAAACTCTACTAAATCATCTTCACCAAGAGAACTACCTTCTTCCAATACGACATGTGCCGCTGGAACTTCCCCCCAGTGATCATCGGGAACACCAAAAACAGCACATTCATTCACCGCTTCATGACCGTAAAGCGCCTCTTCAATTTCAGTCGGAAAAATATTTTCACCACCCGAAATAATCATGTCTTTAGATCTATCCACAAGAAACAAGAAGCCGTCGTCATCAAAATAACCAACATCTCCGGTTCTGATCCATCCGTCCCTTGTAAACACCTCTTTCGTCTGGTCCCGCTCTTTATAGTAGCCTAGCATAACCTGTCTTCCACGTGTAACCACTTCACCGGGTTCACCTATAGGCAGGGGCTGGTCATTCCTGTCGAAGACCGCCATTTCAAGATCACTATAAGGCCTGCCGACACTTCCCGATTTAGATAAATTATATTCTGGTGATCTTACGGTTAAGTTACCGGCCTCTGACTGTCCATATTGTTCCTGCCATATGACATCCGGCAGAGAAGCTATTTGTTTCTTCAGTTGGGCTAAACTCGTCGGTGCAGCTCCATAATTAACGTAACGCAGTGTCTTTAATCTTTCCTGATCCAATGCTTCGTGACTAATCACGCTGTTGATTTGAGTGGGCACCATGAAGGCGGCGGTGATTTTGTGTTTTTCCACCAGGTCCATAAACTCAATTGGATCCCAAGCGGGCATGATTACTGATGTTAAACCCATCATAACGCCCGTCTGATACCAAATAAAAAGCCCCGCGATATGAAAAAAAGGTGACGAACAACACATAATGTCGGTTAAAGCTATCTCCATTTCACGCGCTGCTCTTATCGAGCCGATTACTCTCGCCTCATGGCTCACCACCACACCCTTTGGAAAGCCCGTAGTCCCGCCCGTGTAGGTGATACCGAATGGGTCTGTTTCCTTAATATCAACTTGCGGTGAAGAGTTGTCTGCGTCACCTAAAAACTGGTCTAATGTTTCGGCGCCATCTTTAGCTTGGACACCGGCACCAAATACAATGACCCGTTTCAAATTAGGAAGCTTATCTCTAGAGGAAAGAACATTATCTGCTAAGGCCGAATGAACAAATAACGCTTCAATTTCAGTTTTATTCACTACGCTGATTAGTTCCTCGGAGCTAAACCGCGCTGACATGTGTGCAAGCACCCCGCCTGACTTGGCCGAACCAAAAAAAATTGAAGGATATTCTGTTTGGTTGGCCGAATAGATAGCTATATTGTGACCTTTTGCTAGGTCCTCCCGAATTAGTGCGTTAGCAAGACAATTTGAGGCATTTTCAAGCTCGGCATATGTAAGGCTATCTTCCCCACAAATTATGGCTAGTTTATCCGGAAATTTTGTTGCTGTTTCAGCAAGGATACTTCCTATGAGCATGTGTCCTCCCGATAAAGAACCTAATATAATTGTGATGTTTTGAGCAAGTACTAGACACGGTATCTACTTGCCGGTAGCTTTAGAATTGAAAAACCAGAGGTAATGGTTTGGGTCAAAACATCGACATACAATCGGAAGTCGAAGACTACCTTGGCTTATTTAATTCATATCCAAAATCAGAGTAATATCATCACCGTCGAGGTGGGCAGAACCATTCTGGAATCAGCCATTGCCCAGGGTATGGATTATCCACACGGCTGCCGTTCAGGAAATTGTGGGGCTTGTAAATCGGTTTTGCACCAAGGTGATGTTGAAATGTCTCCATACTCGGAATTTGCTCTCACTGAGGAGGAGAGAGCACGCGGTCTAATTTTAGCTTGTCGCTCTGTACCTTGGTCGGATTGCACAGTCAGCCCTGTCGATCAGGATGAAACGGTAGTTCATGCCAGCCGTCGGCTCATATGCAAGGTGACTGGACTCGAACAAGTTACTCATGACACACAAATTGTTCGGCTCGCCATTGAGCAGGGTGGTCCTTATGATTTTTCAGCTGGCCAGTATGCCGAAGTAACTTTTGGCAACTTACCGGCTCGCGACTTTTCAATGGCAAATCGACCTGAGCAAAAAATATTGGAATTCCACGTTAGACGTGTTCAAGATGGTTTGGTATCCCCTTACATTAATGACCATCTGGATATAGGAGAGATGGTAAAAGTTAGCGGCCCCCTCGGTACCGCTTATTATCGAGAAAAACACACGGGCCCCATAATAGCGGTAGCTGGAGGATCTGGCCTTGCCCCCATCAAATCCATAGTTGAGACAGCGCTTGCTCAAGGCGCACGTCAGGAGATTTTTCTTTATTTTGGCGTCAGGGATGAGAGAGATATCTATTTGGAGAATTATTTCAATTCGCTTTCTTCAGAACATTCCAATCTCAATTTCATTCCTATCTTGTCAGAACCGTTAACCAATACTAAACGTAGAACTGGATTTCTTGCAGACATATTGGCACAGGATTTTAGTGATTTAGACGGGTTTAAAGCCTATCTTGCCGGACCACCTATTATGGTCGAAACGTCTGTCAAAAAATTAAAGCATATGGAAATCCGCGTACAGGACATCCATGCCGACGCCTTTTATACTGAGGCAGAGAAAGCAGTCTTGGAGAAAAGTTTATGAGTGATATGTTGCTAGAAGGACGCTCCGCCATAGTGACCGGTGGCGGTCGAGGGATAGGGGAGGCTATTTGCGAGGAACTGGCAAGCGCCGGCGCCTCTGTCGTCGTTGCTGATACAGGAGGAGCTATTGACGGAAGCGGAGAAGATTCAGCTCTCGCTGCGACAGTAGCTAAAAAATGTGGCGCTAGAGCTTTACCCTATTCTAAAAATATCGCTTCACCCAAGGCTGCTTCCGAAATGGTCAAACTCGCGATGGATCACTTCGCCGGCATTGATATCGTCATAAATTGTGCAGCCATCCTGCGGGACGGGCTTGTTTTCAAAGGCTCTCCCCAGGATTGGGACACGGTCGTGAAAAACAACCTATCATCAGCCTACTACCTGACCAATGCGGCAACTCCTGTGATGCGGGATCAATTCAAGGATGCCCGAGGCGACAGCAACAATTATACCTGGGGCCGCATTATAAACATTGGTTCAACCGCTGGTCTCTACGGTAACTTTGGACAAGCTAATTATGGCAGCGCCAAGGCGGGACTATTTGGCCTTACTCGCATAACGGCAATGGAAATGGTCCGCTCCCAAGTAACCGCTAATTATGTTGCCCCATTTGCCCACTCCCGCGTTACCGATATGATCCAGCCTGCAAATCAAGAACAAGCCCAATACAAAGATCGGGCGATGCGCGTTTCCCCCTACCATGTGGCCAACTTAGTGACATATCTCTGCAGCGACCAAGCAAATGATGTGACAGGCCAGGTGTTTGGGGTTAGGGGAAGGGAGGTCTTCATCTTCAGTCAGCCTCGCCCAGTGGCAACAGTCGCCAGTACTGATGCCAATTGGACACCTGAGAAACTAGGAGAAGCCGTGGACGTAACTCTCCGTAGTCATTTCACAGACTTGGCAACGGATCTAGAAGCCTTTAACACTGATCCCATTGTTTAGGAACGCAGAATATGACCGACTATCCTCATGTTGAAAATATTGAGCAATGGAAAGGGCAGCCAGACGAATATAAAGAGGCTTGCCGCAAATTGGTAATTAGTCACGCGATCAACGAGCTATACGGCTCAAGAGTATATGATGAACCAGCCATTGCACTAGCTCCTACTCCTTATGCAAAATGGCTGACTTGTCGCGTAGTCATGGAGGAATATGGCCATCACTATAGGTTTTTTGAACTTGGCCTCGAAATGGATATTCCAGAAGAAGAGATGCTGCCGGAGATGACAAGTAAATCCCCCCTGAGTATCATGACACTAGATTTGTCAACTTGGGAAGAATTCTGCGTAATTAAAATGTTGGGTGATCTTGGTGAGATCCTCCATGTCGAGGATCTTGTTCAATGCTCTTTCCTTCCTTTGAGGAACCTCGCTCGTATGACCATGCCGGAAGAACATTTTCATAGTGAATTCGGTAAAAACTTTTGCACTGATATTTGTGAAAAGGAAAACGGTAGAAAAACCATACAGAAAGCAATTAACGATATCTTCCCGCATCTCCCTTCTTTCTTTGGAAAATCCGGCTCGAAGAATAATGCTATTTATCGGAAATGGGGCCTTAAAAAACGCACCAATGAAGATATGCGGAAAGATTTCATAGAGCGAGCCAAGGGCATTGTAGAACAGTTGGAATTGACACTGCCTGAAATCGATTTGAGCATCTATGATGCATAGCTAAGAATCTAATGCAGATCTATAGGAGAATTTTATGAAGATTTGTCGCTTCGACGATGACCGGATCGGGTTGGTTCAGGAAGACAAATCCGTCCTGGATGTTACTGGTGCACTGGATGTATTACCTCTGATGAAATGGCCTGTGCCTCTGGGTGATGCATTCATTTTGAATTTGGAAACTCTTACCTCTGAAATGCAACGCCTCGCACCTGACGCCCCCTCCGTATCCCTCTCAGACATTACGTTAAAAAGCCCCGTAGCCAACCCATCAAAAATTATAGGCGCACCCATCAACTATCAAAAACATATTGATGAATCGGTAACTGACGACGGTATTGTCTCCTCTAGACCCATTAGCCATATCTCTGACTGGGGTATGTTTTTGAAAGCAAATAGTGCTCTCGTGGGTTCAGGAGAGGGAGTGGCTTTACGCTTTACGGAAGCCCGCAACGACCATGAAATGGAACTTGCAGTCATTATAGGTAAAAAAGGAACCAATATCTCAATAGAAGAAGCGAGAAGCTACATTGCAGGTTACGCCATTGGGCTGGATATGACTACACGGGGAAAAGAACTACAAAGTTTTCGCAAATCCGCGGACACTTATGCCGTGTTGGGCCCCTGGCTTGTAACGGCAGATGAAATTCCTGATCCCAACAATCTTGATTTAAAAATCTCGGTAAATGGTGAGGTACGGCAGAACTCCAACACTCAAGAACTAGTCTATAATGTGGAAAAACTCATCGAGTATACGTCAGAGCGCTATACCTTGTACCCGGGCGATATCATCATGACCGGAACACCGGATGGTGTTGGCCCCGTGGAACCGGGAGATGTCATGACCTGTGAACTGGAAGGTATAGGAACAATGGACGTTAAAGTCCAAGCGGCTTGATTGGTAGTGAGGAATAACTTTTATCTAGACGTTTTAAAACCAAAACTGGATTGAATTTAAGGTCTGCCTGACACTTTGGTAAGACTGTCATCAATGAATAGAATGTAAGCAGGCGAGCTCACTAATAACGTAACGCCCCGTATTCCCTTTCAATTTCTTTAGACCGATTTTCCATTCTAGGCTCGTCTTGAGTCTGCTTCAGGATCAAGACTGCCCTCTAGAATTGGTGCCAATTGCTTTCCAGTTCTATGGGCCCATAACCATAATAGGACAGTTAGAGCACCACCTAGGGCTAGCGTAAACGGGAGCCCCAAGAACTCAGCAATCCAGCCCATACCTAACGCTCCTACAGCTGGTAGTCCCCACGCAAGGACCATCGTAATGCTGATAACCCGGGCACGTATACCCGAGTATACAGCGCTTTGTATGAGTGTTTGACCGGTGATCGCTCCCAAAACAATGAAAAATCCAACAATTGCTATCAAAACCGCTCCCACCCAAATGTTTCCCGATATAATAAATAAAAGGATAGAAATTGCAGAGATAAGTAACGACCAGGTAAAAATATTTGTTAACCCGTCAGTGCGACCTCGCTGGGCCAACCAGATGGCACCTAACATTGCACCCAAGCCCGTCGCTGCGAGAAGAATGGAGAGACCCTCAGCACCCAAATCAAAAATTTGCGCCGAAACACCGGGCAATAAATCAATGTAGGGTCGTATAAAAAGAGCGGTAACGGATAGGGAAATGAGTAAAAACGAAATCCCCTGATGACTAAATGAATATTGAAAACCATCAATCAGGTCTCTAACCATGCCAGTAGTTTTGGCCCTTTCTATTTTGAGTTCAGGTGGGTTTAGAAAAAATAACACTCCATAAAAAATTGCAAAAGTCCCGGCCGAAAACGCAATAACAAACGGAATGCTGACCCAAATAATAAGTCCGCCAGCAATAGTCGGCCCCAAAAAGCGTGCAAAATTATAGGTGGCCGAATTCAGAGCGATTGCTGCCGCCAGATCCTCCTTTGGAACCAGCTGATGTACTATTGAAATCCGGGCTGGCTGCGTTGTCGCTTCAGATGTTCCAATGACCAATGTGACTAATACAATGGAAATGATCTCCAAAGCGTCGGTAAATGCCAGGACGGTAATCAGAATGCCGGCTAAAACCATAACGGTCTGTCCCAAGCGCATAATGAAAAGGTAACCAACCCTGTCCGCCCAAACACCCGCCACGATAGACATTATAACCAATGGAAAAGTATCGGCGAAAGCCACTATTCCAAGCCACACAGTCGATTGGGTCAGTTCCCAGGTCAACCATCCGATTGCAACCTTGTACATCCAACGACCGGTTGTAATTGTGCCGTGGCCCCACCAAAGTAGAAAAAATTGGCGATGCGACAGAGCCCTACCAATACCTCCAAAGAGAGGAGTGGAAGTCATAGGGATCGTGTTTTGGGTTGTATCAGGTAACGGAGACCGTCATCTCACAACCCGGTCCCCACTGACTTTTCTTCCGGCTTGATATCGAGTCCTGCATTGGCAGCTTCTTGAACCAGGAGCGCCGCAAAATCGCAATCTATATGGCCATTGCCGATGATGCTCTGGACGCATTCCCTAGCTGCCGCTGCGACGGGCATGGGAACACCGAGTTCCCGAGCGGCCGCTAAACCCAAGTCCATATCTTTCCTCAAAAGAACTGGCGTAAATGTAGGCGTCATATCCAGATTGACATAGGCTGGTGTTTTATATGCGGAAAAAGTTGATCCCATGACACTTTTGTTAATAAAATCAAGGAAGGCGTGGCGTGACACACCCCCCTTTTCAGCAAGTACAGTTATTTCTGCCATTGTCTGTGCCACAATACCCAGCATTACGTTGTGACAAATTTTAACCATACGGGCTAGTTCACCCTCACCTACATAGCTAACACCCTGACCAAGGGCATCCAGAAAAGGCCTTGCCTTTTCAAAGGCTCCGGCATCGCCGGACGCCACAATACTGAGTTTTCCCGCTACTACGACTTTCGCATTACCGCTTACCGGGGCGTCAATCATGGAGGTGCCGACCCCATTTGCATATTCACGGACCTGTCTTGAGGCTTCCTCAGAAATCGATGTGCAATCGATCAACATCCCTGGGGCTCTCCCCCCCTGGGAGAGAACACCGTTCTCTCCGGTTGTCACTTCGATGAAGTCGTTTGGTCCTCCTACCATGGTGAAAACCACATCCCGGTCAGCAAGTTCTGCCGGCGAGCTAACAATCTTGGCGCCTTTTTTTGTAAGCGGTTCAGCCTTCTCCCGGGTCCGGTTCCAAACCGTCACATCAGCACCTACGGCGAGCAAACGCTCAGCCATGGCATAGCCCATACGACCTGTGCCGATCCAACCGATTGTTAGGTTCGTTATGGTTTGTTCAGCCATTTGGTTATGCTCCTCCACAAAAATTGATTTAAATCAACAGGCTCTTCCCTTCTACCGACCTATCGACTAGGATCACGGACAACTTGTGCAAACGTTTGCAGCCCTTTTGCAACTATAGCACCAAACGGATTTAGATAAAGAGGCAATAATAACAAGCGTGCAAACTCACAAACCCCGCATTACGTTGAAGGATATTGCACGGAATGTTGGTGTACACCCCTCAACTGTGTCCCGGGTTCTCAACCCTGACACGCGCAAAATGGTAACCAAGAGAATTGCGGATCGGGTGATACACGCGTCTGAGCAGCTCGGGTACCGACCAAATACTTTTGCACAAAGTCTTAGGACTAACCGCTCATACACGGTTGGTGTCATGGTTCCAGACCTTACCAATCCCGCCTTCGGCCCAATCATAAAGGGTATAGATAATGTGTTAGAACAGTCTGGATACAGCGTGATTGTCGCCAACACTGACAATGTGCTTGAAAAGGAGAAACGTAGTGTCGATAAATTCCACGAACGCCAAGTTGATGGCCTAATTATTGCTACTGCACGCCGGCTAGACGACGTGGTTACAACCTGCCTCGAAGAGGGTACACCATTTGTCCTTGCTGTTCGGTCTACGATAGAAAAAGGCGTTAACTCTGTTGTTTCAGATGAGATTGTCGGTGGTCAAATGATAGTTTCCCATCTCGCACAATTGGGCCATAAGAAAATCGCCTATGTGGCTGGACCACAATTTCTCTCCACCGGGTTTGAACGTTATCAGGGTTATCTCCAGGGATTGAAGAATGCGGGTCTAGAATTGGATGAAGACTTGGTCGCCATTGGTGATGCGTTCACAGAAGAAGAGGGTCGCCAGGCGGCAATTATGATAAACGCTAATCAAAAGCCATTTACAGCAATTGTTGCCGCAAATGATCTTATGGCGCTGGGTTGCTACGACGAATTGATAACAAAGGGGCTTAAGTGCCCGGATGATGTTTCGGTGGTCGGGTATGATGACATGCCTTTCACCCGCCACTTCAATCCACCGCTAACCACAGTCCATACCCCACTGCTCGATGTAGGCATGCAAGCTGCACGTATCTTGCTGGAACGAATTTGGAAACCTGAACAACCTGCTCATGCACTTAAACTTCAGCCGCACCTAATTGTTCGAGGCTCGACAGGCATTCCTTCCTCTTTCTCTGAGACCGGCACTAAAGTAACCAACTAAAATCAACTCTAAGGCAGTGCGGCTTCCCAGTTCTTGGTTTCGATAATCTCTTTAACTTTCCGCAGGAAGGCCGCTGAATACGCACCATCAATGGCCCGATGATCAAAGGCCTGTGTTACAATTCCAACGGGACGTATTACCAGATGATCTTCGCCGTCTTGTTCAACTACGACGGGCCGTTTGGTGATGCTGTCAGTCGATAATATAGCGACTTGGGGCTGATTAATTATAGGCGTGGTAAAAAGTGTCCCAAAAGAACCGTTATTGGAGATAGTATAAGTGGCTCCTAAATGATTGTCCGGCGTCAACTGATTGGCACGAGCCCTGGCAGCCAAACCAGCAATCGACCGGGCTATTTCTACAGCTGTCATGGATGATGCATTTTGGATCACTGGTGCAACCAGCCCTTCAAAATTTAAATCCACGGCTATAGCAAGGTTCACCTGGTCATAGACAACGAGGCTGTTTTCTTCCACATGAGCGTTAACGTGAGGAAATTCAACAATCGCATCACAGACGGCACGTGCAACGAATGGCAGATAGTTAAGCGAAAACCCTTCCCGCGCCCTCCATGCGACACCCTTATCACTGCGCACACGATCGACACGGGAAAAATCCACCTCAACACCTTGGTGAACGTGGGGACTCGTCGACTTGGAACGGACCATATGTTCCGCTGTCACTCGACGAATTCGATTGAAAGCGATAACTTTTTTACCATCTACCGATGGCGAACTAGTTGAAGAACCGGAGGCCTGATCAGTTGTAGTTGGAGCGTTCCGTTGCAACAGGGCAAGCACATCTGATTTCTTGATGCGGCCATCCCGACCACTACCATCAATATTATCAGGATTGAGATTATGCTCCGCCACAAGTTTACGCACCACCGGCGATAACCGGCGCTTAGGATCGTGATTTGGGGTGACTGCAGTTGGGGCTACAGAAGGGGGTGCCGCCGGCAGAGAATGTGTCAAGTGTTGAGCATTGTTTTCTAAAGAAGGTGCGGGTTCAGGTGCGGTTGGCCCCACAGATCCGTCAGTTCCGTCATCAAGAATAGCGAGAATAGCGCCCACTTCTACAGTCTCTCCTTCCTTGACAAGTATTTCCTTCATTACACCTCCAGCGGGCGCTGGAACTTCCATCTCAACCTTATCCGTGGAAATCTCGAAGAGAAGCTCGTTCGCTTCTACCCTTTCACCAACATTTTTATGCCAGATACTGAGAGTGCCCTCGGCAACCGTTTCGCCCAATTGGGGCATTAGGACATTCATTTTAATCGACCCCCTGCCGTACAGTTTCGAAGATGCGTTCCACCGATGGCAATGCCATATCTTCTAATTCATCCGCCGAAGGAAGCGGAATATGGGGTGTAGTGATGCGGATAATGGGCATATCTAAATCCCAGAAGCGCTCCTCCGCAACGATAGATGAGATTTCTGCACCCCAGCCGCAGAGACGAGGGTTTTCCTCGACTGTAACCAGACGAGATGTTTTTTCCACTTGTTCAAATATAGTTTTCGTATCTAGAGGCACGAGACTCCTGAGATCGACCACGCCCGCAGAAATCCCAGCTTCTGAGTAAAGACGATCAGCCGCATCCAAGGCGCGCGGCACCATTGCTGCAAGCGCGATAATTGTCACATCACTGCCTTCTCGTACGACCTTGGCGACACCGATTTCTTCAATATGCTCCCCCTCCGGCACATCACCTTTAGAGGAATAAAGAGACTTTTGCTCAAAGAACATCACCGGGTCAGGATCTCGAATGGCCGCAGCCAGTAGGCCTTTTACATCTGCAGGAGTAGATGGTGCTACCACCTTAAGGCCGGGGATCATCATTGACCAGTTCTCAACGCTTTGGGAGTGTTGCGCGCCAAAACGTGCCCCACCGCCGTTGGCCGTTCGGATCACCAACGGCATTGAAACCTGGCCATTAGTCATATAGCGGCTCTTGGCTATCTGGTTAGCAACGATGTCCCAACAGACAGCCAAAAAATCAGAAAACATAATCTCTGCGATGGGTTTGAGCCCCGTCATAGCCGCACCCATGGCTGCACCGAGAATAGCCTGCTCAGAAATTGGTGTGTCGCGCACTCGATCAGGACCAAATTTATCGTAAAGTCCAACTGTTGCCTTAAATACCCCTCCCGCCTTGGCAATATCTTCACCAAGGAAAACAACGGTTTCGTCCCGTTCCATTTCTTGTGCAATACCCTCCGCGACAGCTTCCCTATAGGTTAATTCCGCCATGATGCCCCTCCATCCGCCCAAACCTCGGTCATCAAAACATCCCTAGATGGCGTTGAAGAGTTTTTTGCAAACTCTGTCGCGTCATCTACAGCTTTCAAGACGGCTTTTTCAATTGCAACAACTTTACTCTCTTTTACGCCAAAATCGATTAAGCGTTTCCGATAGATTTTTAGCGGATCTCTCTCCAGCCATTTTTCTAACTCACCTTCGGGTCTATAAGTTGCCGGGTCGGCACGGGAGTGTCCCGAATGGCGATAAGTTTTAGCTTCAATCAATGACGGACCGTCTCCTGCCCGAGCTTTGTCAGCAGCGTCTCGGGCGACCCGGTACACCAGATCAGCGTCATTACCATCAACAATTATTGATTCAAGACCGTAGGCCCCAGCCCGGTCCGCAGCGGGATGTTCTACTGCAGTTACGTCACTTATAGGTGTATATTCCATATAAAGGTTGTTTTCGCAGACAAAAACCACAGGTAATTTCCATATCACAGAGAAGTTTAGGGCTTCATGAAATGCACCTATGTTTGTGGTGCCGTCACCAAAAAAGCAAAAAGATACTTGACCTGTCTTTAAATATTGGGCCTTCCAGGCGGCACCCGCTGCAATAGGTAAATGAGCTCCAATAATGGCATAGGATCCCATAGCTCCTTTTTCCACGTCCGTCAGGTGCATTGAGCCGCCCTTACCACCGAGCAAACCACATTCCCGACCCATTAACTCACCTAAAACACCTTCCATGGATGCTCCGCGCACCAACGTATGGGCGTGTCCGCGGTACGTACAAAAGGTATAATCGTCCGGGCGCATCACAGCAGCGCATGCGGATGCAATGGCCTCCTGACCAATTGCAAGGTGGCTGGTTCCCTTTATCAAATTCTGGAAAAACAAATCGTGAGCACGTTGCTCAACGTGACGAACTTCAAGTTGTAACTGCCACATTTTCAGGCGCGTTTTTTCACCAATATCATCATTTAGCTGGATTTTACTCTCTCTCGCTGCCCGTTTCTTTGGCTTTGTGGATTTGGAGATACGTCGTTTCGTAGTTCGCTTCGCCACTGGGCCTCCTTAGGAATGTACTAACCTATTCCCTATTTAGCTTGCGTATATGCAAACGTTTGCATAAATTTGCAAGAACCATCACATAGTCTAGAAAACGTGTCAACTACGCCCTGCTACAGGAACACCACTTTTCACCTAGTGAAAATGCCATTGGTCCTTCGTTGTGTTAAACTTGAAAGTGATTAATTCATGGTTGTACAGTTTTAATTAAAAATTTGATGGACTAAAGGTTGCATTTTCATTTCAATACGAACGAAAGAACAAATTTAGATTCTGGAGACAAAGATGCACTATAATCGACCACGCTCGACAGCAACCTGGGGCCTGAACGCCAAAGATTGGGAGGCGGGGGTCGACTACAATAAACTCCGTAATGACCGCCTGGATCGAGCTCAAACCGCTTGTGGCGACGCTGGTTTCGGAGCTTTTTTGTGCTTTAACTTCGATAATATTCGTTACGTCACCGGAACTCACATTGGTGAATGGGGCCGTGACAAATTCGACCGCTATTGTCTCTGTCCAAACGACAACGCACCATTCCTCTGGGATCCTGCGGCACCCGCAAAACGTAAAAGTTCGCCTTGGCTTGGTAACCGTGTGGATGCCCCGGTCAGTACGATGCAGGGTGCCATTCCACCTGAACACGGCATTCAGAACATTTTTGCGAAACAGATTAAGGAAAAGATGGTAGAACTCGGCATCGAGAAGCAACCTCTCGGCATCGACGTAATGGAACTTCCCATGCTTCGCGCACTTGAGGCCGAAAAAATCAATGTAGTAGATGGTCAGCAAGCCTTGATGAATGCCCGCGAGGTCAAAACCGATGAGGAAATTGAACTCCTTAAGGTCGCGTGTGCTATGGTCGATGCAGCCTATCTGGATATTGCAAAAGGTATCCGTCCTGGCGCAAAAGAGAGTGACCTCGTGGCTATCGCCAATGAGAAACTATACGCAATGGGCTCAGAGAGAGTTGAATGTGTAAACTCGGTCTCAGGCCCACGAGGGGCCCCGCATTCACACACCTTCTCTGATCGGATAATTCAACCTGGTGATATGATCTTCCTTGATATCATGAACACCTATAATGGTTACAAAACCTGCTATTACCGAACCTTCATTTGTGGCCAACCCAATGATGCACAGAACAAGGCTTATGAAATTTGTTCAAATTGGGTAAGCGCCGCAATTGATACGATCAAGCCAGGGGTAAAACTGGACGATATCGCCAGCGTTTGGCCACGAGCCGAGGAATTTGGTTACGCCAATGAAGATGAGGCCTTCCTACTTCAATTTGGCCACGGGGTAGGCCTCAGTCTTTGGGAACGACCCATCATCTCCCGTCGGTATATGGGCCAAAAAACAGAATTGAAAAAAGGAATGGTTTTTGCGGTCGAATGTTGGAAGGGTGCCGACGACGGTTCGGGTGCGGCGCGCATCGAGGAGGAAGTAGTGGTCACAGACGATGGATGTGAAATAATTACAAATTTTCCAAGCGACCATTTAATTTCGTGTGGTCTGCCCGGATGTGAAATATATTAACAACTCATAAGTAGTGCCCGCGCCACTCATCGGCCTTTGAGTTGTTTTGATAGAACCTAGGGACTGAGTGAGATACTCGTCGCTAATTCTTCTGGAGATGGGTTATAGCCGGATAATGGAAGCATGAACAAGATTTGGATCACAGTCATCACGGGCTTCTTGGGAAGTGGCAAAACTACACTTTTGAATACGCTTCTGAAACACCCTGAAATGAACCAGGCTGCCGTCATAGTAAACGAATTCGGGGAAATTGGGATTGATTATGACCTGGTAGAGCGTAGTGATGAAAACATAGTTCAACTAGCTAATGGTTGCCTTTGCTGTTCTGTAAAAGGCGATTTGATCGATACATTCCGTGATCTCTACATCCAAAGGAATGCAGGAACCATCCCTTATTTTGATAGAGTGGTGATTGAAACCACAGGCATTGCAGATCCAGCCCCGGTACTTCAAATAATTTTTACCAACCCCATGGTGATGAACCACTATTCACTGGATGGGGTGGTTACGACAGTGGACGTAATCAACGGTGTTAGCTCCTTAGGGAGGTTCCCAGAATGCGTTAAACAGGCAGCAATTGCAGATCGATTGATCGTTACAAAATCGGATTTGGTGGAAGTTGCTGACCACGGAGAGAAAGTTAAGGACTTGTCTGACCGTTTAAGAGCTTTAAACCCCGCCGCGCCAATCGTTGTCCGAAATACAGGCGACGTGGATCCTGGCGATCTATTCGGAACAGGAATGTTCAATCCGGAAACAAAAACAATCGACTTCAATTCATGGCTAAATCCCGAACAATATCTCTCTGAGACAATAGAAAATCCGTTTAATGCTAACGAAGCAGATAGTGAAGCTACTATTTCCTATTATAAAGACCGCGGGCACACGCCTGAGGATCGCCGCGGGAATGACAATCATCACCACAACCCGCTCATCAAAACCTTCTGTATAGTTCGAGAAGAACCAATGTCACTGGAAATGCTGAGGATGTTTTTGGAAGGGCTTTCCAATGAGGCTGGGCCGGACCTTTTACGGGTAAAGGGGATCGTCAACATTGAGAACGAACCCAAACGCCCGGCAATAATTCAGGGAGCTCAACTGATATTTCATTCATTGGAGTTTATGGATCGCTGGCCAAGTGAAGACCATCGTACCAGAATTGTCTTCATCACTCATAACATTGATAAAAAATATATAGAAGACACAATGAGTTTAATTGAACGTGTAGCTGAACGAACAGTCGCCGCCGCTATGTAAGTTGGATCATCCAATCTCATAAGTACCTCAAAGGGAGAATAATCATGCATTTTGTCATTTTCTGCATTGATAAACCCGGCATTAATCGTGACCCTGCGGTTATGCAGGCTCACATTGACTATTTAAATAAAAGTCCGGTTAAAAATGTGATATCTGGACCTCTGACCGGAGATGACGGAGAAGGAATTATCGGAAGCCTTTACATTGTTGAAGCAGAAAACAGAAAATCCATTGAAGACTTCCAAAAGGACGACCCGTTATTTAGAGCGGACTATTGGGAAACTGTAGAAATACGCGCCTTTAATAAGCGCGTCGATAACAGAAAATAATCAGGAGATTTAAAGAATGGATTTAGGACTTAAGGGTAAGAATGCCGCTATCACTGGCTCAAGCCAGGGCATTGGTAATGCTATAGCCGATTCCTTGGCTCAAGAAGGCTGTAACGTTGCTATCTCTGGACGCAATCAAGAACGGCTTGATCAGGCGGTCAAAAACCTGATGGCAAAAGGTATCACAGCTGTAGGTGTAAACTGTGACCTATCCACGGATGAAGGCTGCAAGAAATTTATTAGTGAGACTGTAGCAAAATTTGGTGGATTAGACATTCTGGTCAACAATGTGGGTGGCATGATCCCAGGTACAGTCGATAGCATGACGGAAGAATTGTGGAACACGGTGCTCAATACAAACTTGATGTCTTATGTGCACACTACAAAATACGCTGTTCCACATCTTAAAAAATCAAGTGAGGGACGCATCCTCAACGTCTCTGGCGTCACTGGAAAACAGCTGCTGCCGGGCGCACTCACCACGACTATTCCAAATACCGCGATCATCGGGTTTACTAAGATAATGGCGGCGGAACTGGGTGGGGATGGCATCACCGTCAATAATATTTGCCCGGGGTTTACTAATACAGAGTCTTGGGGCCCACGTGCCGAGAAAATGGCAGAAGTGCGAGGTATTACTTCTGACCAGATGCGTGACGGGGTGTCAGCACAAACACTGCTGGGACGATGGGCGGAGCCAAAAGAAATCGGTGATGCTGCTGCCTTTATAGTATCCGCAAAAAATAGCTACATGACTGGTACGACGGTAGAAGTTTGTGGAGGGTTTGCAAAATATATTTAATCTGAAAAAATAGAGTTCTAAAAAACTATATTAACTTGACAGCTTTGAGGCTCCACCGAGATTAGAGGCCTCAAAGTGACGCATTTAACGAAAGGGAGGAATTTATGAAATTTAAGCTTTGTTCCATTGCTGCATTTGCAGCTCTACTGTTTTCCGTAAATGAGGTTGCAGCCGCTGATCCCATAAAAATTGGCGCATCCTTACCTTTAACGGGTGGTTTCTCTCTTACTGGTGATAAACACAAACAAGGGTATGAACTGTGCGTTGATTTAATTAACAAAAATGGGGGCATCCTAGGCCGTAAGGTTAAACTTTCGGTAAGCGACAATCGATCAGACACAGAGACTGCCCTAAATCAATACGAAAGGATGATTAACGCTCAAAAGGTGGACCTGATATTTGGAACGTTTTCCAGTAAATTGACGTTTCCGACCAGTGCCGTTACTGAAAAAAACGGTATGGTCCATCCAATACCATCTGGTGGAGCCCTAAGAATTTATAGTATCGGCCACAAAAACCTCTTTTATTTTCAACAGAATGCAGCCGAATATCTTGGGAACACTCTTGAAGGAACCATTAGCAATCTTGTAGCCAAGGGTGAGAGGCCAAAAACCGTAGCATTAATCCGGGCAGACGATTTTTTTGCAAATGCAATTGCCAATGGTTTGCTTGGCGGGAAAGTGAAGTTACCCGGGAGCAATAAAATTGTGGGTGATCTTGCTCCCGGCTACTTCAAAAACTTGGGATTAAAAGTTGTTTTAAATGAAAAATGGCCGGAAGAGGGTTTTTCAGACTGGATTACTCTCGCCAACACCGTCAAACGTAGCGGTGCCGATATGATCGTAGCCTTGACAGCATCCGCAGAGGAAGCGGTTCAGCTGACGCGATCCTTTCAAACTATCAAGTACCACCCAAAGCTCATATGGATGAGCCAAGGCACCCAGACTGAGTATCAAGAAAGTGTTGGTTCCGCAGCTGAAGGTGTATTGATTCATTCGAGTTGGCACCCCGTTGCCAATTGGAAGGGCGTTCTTTCTGGTAAATCCTTCAGTAATTCGGATTTTATTGCCGCCTTCAAATCTGCACACGGAAAAGAACCAGATGAAGACCAAGCCATTCCATTTGCACTTTGTCAGGGAATGGAGCAAGCCGTCCGAGGTGCAGGTACGACAGATAATTCAAAGATTTCTGCCTGGTTAAAAGCTCGAACGAAAGCATACCCTGTAAAAACTATACTTGGTGATTTTCATTGGGATAAACGTGGTCTTCCTATTGATCGCCCCCACCTTATGACCCAATGGCAAGGTGGTAAGCTTAAGTTTGTCTATCCAGTAGGTGAGTTTGACGGAACGTCTAAACTTATTTATCCAAAACCAAAGTGGTAATCTCTAACGGAAACGCCGCGACCTGGGTAAGGTCGCGGCGTTTTATTTATTTGAACCCTAAGACAATCCACGTAATTCTCCCGCCTGATTCAGTAAATACAAAAACCACGTATTGAGCCTTTATTAATATTATGTTGACCATCCATAACATCAATAAATCGTTTGGTGGTCTCCACGCTGTGAAAGACTGCTCTTTCACGGCAGAAGAAGGCAAAATAACTGCCCTCATTGGCCCAAACGGGGCAGGAAAAACCACCGCCTTTAACATAATCAGTGGAACACTTAGACCTGACTCTGGAGAAGTTCATCTTGAAGGAAAACCAATCACGGGGTTGCACCCACATAAAATAACCAGGCGTGGGATGAGCAGAACATTTCAAATTTCGCGCAATTTCGAGGATCTGACAGTACTGGAAAATTTAATAGCCCAATCCCAATACCAGGGGCTACGGAATTTATTTCGACCTGCCATAGCGTCTTCGGAAGAAGAAAAAGCCATGGAAATGCTCGAGTTTTTGAATATTTCTCGGCTCGCACGAGAAGAAGCTCGGAGTTTATCTTATGGGCAGAAAAAACTAATGGATTTAGCGGCGTTACTAATGTCCAACCCAAGAATAATTTTATTGGATGAACCCGCAGGGGGGGTTAATCCAACTCTGCTAGCAACCATCGTCGATCATATTAATGAACTGAATAAACGCGGCTTAACCGTCCTAATAGTTGAACACAATATGAACCTGGTCATGGAAATCAGCCACAAAGTAGTCGTGATGGCATACGGTACGGTAATCGCGGAGGGGGATCCCCTCACCATACAAGATGACCCATCCGTTCTGGAGGCTTATCTAGGTGGAGGACAAACGGATGACTAACCCACCTATACTCGAGGCACAAGGAATTAAGGCGGGTTATGGTAGAGGACCCGATATTCTCAATGGTGCAAACCTTACGGTCAACCCTGGTCAAATACTATGCATCATTGGACCAAATGGTGCTGGAAAATCCACTCTACTTAAAACTATAGCGGGGCTTCTTAAGGCACGCGAAGGAAAAATTCTGCGAGATGGCAGGTCTATAGAAGGATTGCGACCAGATCAGGTCATCAAGCATGGAATTTGCCTAGTCCCCCAGGAACGAGCTTTATTTCCTACCATGACCGTGAGGGAAAATCTTCGCATGGGCGGATATGCGCTGGAAAATCAAAATTTAATAGATGAACGGATTGAAGATGTAATGGCAACCTTCCCCATTCTAAAGGAGCGTTCTGGTCAGTTCGCTCGATCTCTGTCTGGCGGTGAGCAGCAAATGCTCGCTATGGGACGTTGTCTCGTTTTGAGACCTGAAATTGTTATGTTAGACGAGCCATCACTTGGATTAGCACCCAAAATAGTCCGCCAGATGTTTGAGATCATTCACATGCTTCGAGATAGAGGGCTTACCATAATTACCGTCGAACAAAATGCGGTTATGGGCTTGGAGAATGCGGATTGGGGATGCGTCCTTGATTTAGGAAAAACTCTTTTCGAGGGGCCGGCTAATAAAATTTTACAAGATGATCGCATTCGGGAACTTTACCTGGGTAAAAGGGCCACAAGCGTGTGATGGAGTTTTTGCAAATCCTGATTTTTGGTCTCGCACTCGGAGGCGTCTATGCACTGATGGCTTCTGGCCTCACTTTAGTGTTTGGCGTGATGAAAATCATTAACCTAGCTCATCCCATTTTTATTATTGCTGGTGCTTATATAAGTTATTGGCTTTTTAAGTTGTTTGGCCTGGACCCTATTTTATCACTTCCAATAGCATTTGTGAGTATGTTCTGTATAGGCGTCGCCCTATACAAATTAGTGTTTCAACGAGAAGCAGGAAATCCAAAATTTATTGAAATGACCGTCCTTTTGACCTTTGCAATAGCACTTTCCGTGGACGGATTTCTTGGGTTCCTTTTTTCTAACACGCACCGGGTCACATCGCCTTCTTATTCGACCGAAGCCTTCATAATAGGCGAACTATTTTTACCTAAAGGCCAATTCTACGCTGGCACCATAAGTATTGTCTTAATACTGATATTATGGCTGTTTTTAAGGTTTTCCAGGATCGGATATGCCATCAGGGCGACAACCCAGAATCGCGATGCCGCGCAGCTTCTTGGTGTCAACGTTGCCTATATCTCCACTATTACATTCGGGATTGGGATTGGACTAGCTGGGGCTTCTGGAGCATTGATTAGTTTTATATTTAGTTTCTTCCCCGCCAAACACTGGGAATGGATTGCCATTCTAATGTCACTCATTGTACTAGGGGGAATGGGTAGCCTCTTAGGAGCTGTTTTAGGATCAATACTATTGGCCGTGATTGCCGCATTTGTAGGGGACGTATTTGGACCAACTTGGTCGACGATGACATTCTTCCTGTCTCTTTTCGTTATATTATTAGTTCGTCCTCAGGGACTATTTGGCGAAAAGATAGAGTAATATCAATGTCAGAGGAAAGAAAAACCGATGAGATTATAGCCGAACGCAAACTCTATGAACGAACCTTAGTTGATAAGCGCTCTAAGAAGGGATCCCGAAAATCTCTAACTCTTTTGATTGTTGGAATTTTAGCAATGTTGCCACTATTCCAAGTCGCTGGATTTCAACTTAATTACATACTCCACCTAACCCTTTATACCTTCATGTATATCGCTATGGCTTCTAGCTGGAATATTTTGGGTGGCTACACCGGCTACGTATCGCTTGGCCACAATTTGTTTTTCTGCATTGGAGGATATTTTTCCGGGATGATATTGGCCCGCTACGGAATTTCATCATTTATCACGGCACCGGTCGCAGGGGTTGTAGCTATGTTGGCCGGCTTTCTTGTCGGTTTTATAACATTACGGGTAAGAGGACCTGCATTCATTATTTCCTCTATCGCCCTTCTGATGATGGTCAAAATTCTATTTGATAACTGGGAATATGTTGGCGGTTCAAATGGCGTCAGCTTGCCCCAGATGGATTTGCCAGCCCAGTTTATCAAAATTCCATTTTACTACGCGATGATGTTGATAGCAGTTCTCACGCTAATCACTTCATACGCTATCCGACATTCCAAAATCGGGTTAGGTTTACGCGCGATCTCTCAAGACGAAGTCAAAGCCGAATGTGCGGGGATTAACACACGATTTCTGAAAATACTGTCCTTTGCTATTAGTGCGTTTTTTGTCGGTATTGCAGGTGCAATTTGGGCAGAGTATCTGACCTATATGCGACCGAATATATTCCTTATAATTCTGATCGCAGCCAATATGGTCTTAATGTGTATATTAGGCGGGAAGGGTACGGTTGCGGGACCAGTTGTCGGAGCCATCCTACTAATTGCTTTCAATGAATTTTTTGTCAGTCAATTCGGTGCCAGCGAAATCAACCTTCTTGGTACAGGTGTAGTTATGTTACTTGCCTTGATGTTTTTTCCTAACGGCCTCGTTGGAACCTTAAGGAAAATAGGAAAACTTCCGAGAATACTTGATTGGGATTAATTCAAGATTCGGTATGACCATTATCTCGCATATACCAAGCTGATTTGTTGAACATTGGTTTATAATTAACCCACTAAATTTAGAGGTCCTCTTCTGAGGTCGAGCGGCCAAGGCCTAAATCTGGAAAAATTTCAGAATAGCGGGAGCCATAGTAATAGGCTTTTAAATAGGCAGGTCGAGCTCGTATTCTCTTAAACCAGCTAGTCACATTAGGAGAGCCATCTTCCCACAAAGCTTCATATCCCAAATCTTCCATTCGGTCGATCAAGGGCGCAACACAAATATCGGCGAGAGAGTACGTGTCTCCCAATAACCAGGGACTACCTTCAGACAACGCCTTTTCCATCCGCCTCAAGGTCTGTTGAATATCACGTACAGCCCCGCGAATATCTTCCTCGGCAAAGCCATCCCGGCCCATTTTTTGGTAAAAGTCTGTTTTTAGGGGTCGAATTTCTGCCTCATTTTCGAATTCTTCTGGAGACAAGTCCTGATAGTTCCTGAGTAATATCCGATTAAATGTCGGATAACGGACGGCCGGCGTGGGTTTTTCTTCGAGATACCTGAGCCAGGAACGCATTCTTGCGCGCACTAACGGGTCATGTGGGGTAAGCATCGGCTCTGGAAAAACTTCATCTAAGTATTCTATGATTACGGAAGAATCGATAATTGGTAATCCGTCATGAACAAGTGTTGGCACAACGCCATTGGGATTTATCTTAAGATATTCCGGGGTCAGATGCTTGTTCTCATAAGGTTTGAAGGAATGGTCTAACCAATCCAATTCTTTCTCTGCCAGACAAATTCGAACCTTTAAACTGCATGTAGACGCGGGAAAGTTATACAATTCCAAAGTCATATTGTTATACCAATGCCAAAAATTTACTATACTAATATTATGCAAATTTCTGTTTGCTGTAGCAACGTACCCTATTGCATCAATGGGGTACGACACGGCAAAATACCGGCAACTTCGACACGATCTTTTAAGGGAGAACCCTCATGCATGGCCTAATGATGGAAAGGGCTCTTACAATCAGTTCTCTGATTGAACATGCCGCCAAGTTTCATAAGAATACGGAAATTGTTTCACGTACGGTTGAAGGTCCTATACACCGCTATACCTATGGGGAGGCATATCGTCGGGTTAATCAACTGGCAAATGTATTGACGAATTTAGGGGTGAGTGAAGGAGACCGGGTCGGCACGTTAGCCTGGAATGGCTACCGGCATTTCGAATTATATTTCGCAGTTTCTGGCATGGGTTCGATCTGCCACACGATTAACCCTCGCCTATTTCCTGAACAAATCACTTACATAATAAATCACGCAAATGACAAAGTTATTTTCTGCGATCTGACTTTTGTACCTGTCCTTGAATCACTGGCGGAGCAGCTGGTGGATGTAAATGCCATAGTCATCATGACTGATAGGGAACATATGCCGGAAACACAACTTTCCAACATTTATTGCTATGAGGAGTTGATGGACAGCACAACCGATGAATTTGAGTGGCCAGAGATAGATGAGCTTCAGGCTTCATCTCTCTGCTACAGTTCGGGTACAACTGGCAGTCCCAAAGGCGTTCTCTATAGTCATCGTTCCACCATCCTTCATTCATTCGCAGTTTGCAGCGCTGACGGCTTGGCAATTTCTGGCAGAGATACTGTTCTTCCTGTCGTACCCATGTTCCATGTAAACGCCTGGGGAATGCCCTATGCCAGTACCATGGCAGGGGCTAAGCTTGTATTTCCGGGCGGGGCTATGGATGGCAAATCACTAGCGGAGTTATTGATTGATGAAAAGGTTACATTTACTGGTGGCGTGCCGACTGTCTGGCTAATGTTACTTCAGCACTTAAAGGAAACAGGTAAAACACTACCACACCTGCAACGTACAGTTGTCGGCGGCTCGGCGCTCCCACAATCGATGATCGAAACCTTTGAGAATGACTATAACGTTGCCTGCATCCACGCCTGGGGTATGACAGAAATGAGCCCCCTTGGAACTGTAGGGCATATGACCCATGCACTATTAGAGGACCAGAATACTGATTTAATGCGGTATAAAGTAAAGCAGGGCCGTGTTCTTTATGGCGTGGATATGAAGATCGTTAATGATGATGGAACTCCTCTACCCCAAGATGGTGAAGCCTTTGGTGAATTGTGTGTTAGGGGGCCTTGGGTCACGAACGGATATTTCGAAGATGACGCTACCTCTGCTTCGTCGTTCGATAACGAAAATTGGTTTCGTACGGGGGATGTCGCTACCATCGACCCACATGGATACATGGAAGTCGTTGACCGCTCAAAAGATGTTATCAAGTCCGGAGGTGAATGGATTAGCTCAATTGAACTTGAAAATATAGCTATAGGACATGCCGCAGTAGCAGAAGCTGCCGTAATCGGCATTGAACATGAAAAATGGGGAGAGCGACCTTTACTGGTTTGCGTCAAGGCGGACGATGTTAATGCAAGTGGCGAAGAAATCTTGTCAATTTATGAGGGCAAGGTTGCCAAATGGTGTATACCCAACGCCGTGGAATTTCTGGATGAACTCCCTCACACGGCAACTGGTAAGCTACAAAAATTAACGCTAAGAGAGCACTTCAAAGGATATCGGTTCGCAGACTGATAATGGCTCCTTAATAATGGAAAGCACAAACTTACACGTTGATCCTGAATGTTGGCTATCCGATCAATCCTTCCTAACCACCATAAATATTCCCGCGCAGACAAACAGCGCACCAAATACATGAAAAAAGTACAATCTTTCATCCAGAAAATATATCGCGAGGATAGCACTATAAACCGGCATCAAGTTAACGAATATAGCCGCTCTATTGTGTCCCACCACGGCATTACCCGTATTCCACATGGCAAGAGAAAGAATAGAGACTAATAGCGCCAACACCAAAACCACTATGACTAACTTGCCAGAAAAAGGCGTTGGCCTGATAAAGACCGCCTCGGCCATATAAAAAGGAAACAGCGTCAATGAACCCATAAGTAATATGACAAAAAGGGCAGGAAAAGTGCCAATTTCTTTAGGCATCTTCCTAATGTTAATGGCGTAACAAGCATAGAAGGCTGTTGCTAGAACGGTAATAAAGTCACCTACATTGAAATCCAAGTTGACTAGCACCCTGAAATCGGCCTTTGTCACCATAACTGTAATACCAATAAAGGCCGCTACAATTCCCAATATTTGTATAACCTTAATTTCATCACGAATTAACATCCACGCGATAAGAACGGTCAGTATCGGTTGTGTGGCGTTTACAAGTGCAACGTTAATGGCTGTGGTGAAATTGACCGCAAGGAATAAAAACATCCCACCTCCCGTCATAAATATTCCCTGTACCCAGAAATATCCTAAATTTTTTATGACCAATTGGATGTTTTGTCGCAGGCTACGCCAAATAAATGGTAAGAGTATTAGCGTTGCCATTATCCAGCGCCAAAATGATAGACCTATGGGTGGGATTTCTTGGTGTACGGCACGAGCGATGACAACGCCGATTGCCCACGTCAGTACAGTTGCCGCGATCAAACCATAGGCATGCGTTGTCCTGACAGGTATTTTCACCATGGTTCAATCTTCATGTAATTATTTTTCACGATACGCCACAACACTAAAGGCAGAAAACCTTGCCACAGCGAAAGGCACACTTTTACAAATTCAAATTGTTAACTCTGTACCATCCATAGGCAGTGTACCTGTCAACCATTGTTGCATAAGTTCACTGACCGTATCCGGCCTTTCCATAGGCAACAGGTGAGCCGCACCCTTAAGCGTTACAAGTTTAGATTGTCGGATACCCGTGGAAATTTCACGAGATAGTTCGACAGGCAAAAGCCTGTCTTCTTCTCCGCACAGGACTAATGTAGGACAATCAATTTTTTGCAGTTCCCCGCGCAAGTCTCCACCGTGTATCAGTGCCTTTAACTGCCGGGTAAAACAATCAAGCCCAACGGTCTCAGCCATGGTATCTACTAAATTTTTCATAGTAGCATTGTTTAAATTATCCGCATTCAAGAACACCCGTACCATCTGTTCCTTGATTTCCTCGAAGTTTCCTCGATCAGCCTGTTCCAATAACATCTGGCGGCGCTCATACTGTTTCTCCAGATTAAGATTAGCCGTACTGCCCACAAGGCAAATGTGGGTGACCCGTGGCCCACCCTTTATTTTTACCAATAAGGCAACATAGCCACCCATGGAACTTCCAGCGATAGCAAAATTCGGTGGGCATTCTGCCAAAATGGCATCAGCCATCTCGTCACATGAGCCATGGCGCAGATGCTGCTGGGTTACACGAACATCGGCTACATCGGTGAGAGTTTCCAACTGCCGGCGCCAAAGAACATCGGTACATAATAGACCCGGCACAAATACTAAATTTACTTTTTCCATCATCTGCTTCCTTAGAGGGGGCTTCACCGTTTCACCACTCTAACTTTGCACTCAATATAAAGAATACGGGAGTTGTTTTGTTACTATGCAATGTTCCTATCGGCAAAAGTTTTCCTGTCCCTAGCGAGGGTCTCCAATAGGGGTGCCGGTGTCCAATAATCGCCAAACTTATCCTGGTAGGACATAACAGCTTCATAGATCGTTTCAAGACCGACCTGATCCGCCATATACATCGGTCCTCCTCGAAATCGAGGAAACCCATATCCATAAGACCAAATGACATCGATGTCACCGGGTCGGTATGCGATGCCCTCTTCTAGTATTTTTGCACCTTCATTGATTAAGGAGTACATGCAACGTTGTTCAATTTCGGTATTTTCTATTGTCGTCCTTTTGATACCCAGCCTTTCCGCTTCTTGTAATATTAAAGCATCGGTCGCTGGATCATGCAAAGGTCTCCTGCTGCCTTCGTCATAGCGGTAAAAACCTGAACCCGTCTTTTGACCGAAGCGACCTAGCTCCCCCACCTGGTAGAGTACATTGAAGTATGGCTCACGATTGTTCTCCTTTTTCCCCGTTGTCTTGAGGATGCTATGCATGATGTCGACGCCGGCCATATCGTGCATGGCGAAAGGCCCCATCGGAAATCCGAAATCGTACATAACCTGATCGATCTGCTGAGGTGACGCCCCTTCCAACAGCATTTGATCTGCCTCACGGTGAAAGCCTTCCGCCATCATACGATTTCCGATAAAGCCAAAACAGACGCCGGCCACCACACCAATTTTTTTTATACGCTTAGCTGTGTCAATAGCTGTCGCTAGTACCTCTGGCGAGGTTTTTTCCGCTCGCACAATTTCCAGCAGCTTCATGACATTAGCGGGGCTAAAGAAATGGAGACCTATGATCTTTTCGGGACGTTTAGTAACCGCGGCTATTTGGTCAATGTTGAGAGTAGAAGTGTTAGTAGCAATAATAGCCTCTGGCTTGCAAATTCCGTCAATCTTCTTAAACACCTCCTTTTTTAGGTCAATATCTTCAAAGACCGCCTCAATAACTAAATCGCTTTCTGCTATGGCATTATAGTCTGTTGTTCCTGAGATTAGCTCCATTCGATCGACCATATCTGACTTAGAGAGACGCCCACGTTTTACCGTATTCTCGTAGTTCTCTCGAACAACAGCTATACCCCGTTGCAACACAGCATCGGACACATCAAGAATTATCGCAGGAATACCAGCATTTGCAAAGTTCATAGCGATCCCACCACCCATAGTCCCTGAGCCAAGGATTGCAACGTTATTTATCTGCATCCTTTTGGTATCACTTGATATTCCTGGTATTTTTCCGATTTCCCGCTCAGAGAAAAAGATATCGCGAAGAGCCTTGGCTTCTTTACTCACTAGCGCCTTATCTCCGATTATCTTTTCCTTCCTTATTCCCTCCTCAAAAGGCAGATTAACTGCGTTGTTGATGGCTTCTATCACTAAATTAGGCGCATTTTGCCCCCGTAAACGTCGGGCAGAAAGCTTGCGCGCATCGACCAAGAATTCTTCACCGTAACCACTCTTGTCCACAAGCATTTCTGAAACCTTGCGCGGGCCCACGCCGTCCGCCAGAAGTGACCCTACATATTCCAGCGTCCCCTCCATCAGATCCTCTTCTATTACGCGGTCAAGTATACCGATTTTATACGCCTCGGTTGCACTAACAGGTACGACACCAAGTATAAATTCAAGGGCTGCTTTGGCGCCGATCAGTCTTGGCAAACGTTGCGAGCCACCAGCACCTGGTATAATACCAAGAGAAACCTCGGGTAATCCCATACGCGCATCCTGAACAGCACATCTGTAGTGACATGCCAATGCAGCTTCTAGCCCTGCACCTAGGGCCGTACCATGCATTGCAGCAATCACAGGTTTTGAGCAATTTTCAATAACTCTAAACACCTCGTGATATCCGGGATCGGCAATAGGCTCATCAAACTCTTTAATGTCTGCACCAGCCATAAACGTACGACCGGCACACTTCAGAACAACAGCCCTTATGTTATTATCCTGATCGACGGTTTGGAATGCAGTCATTAATCCCGATCTGACTTTCTGATTAATGGCGTTAACCGGAGGATTTGAGATTATGACTAAGGCAATGTCATCTGTAACTTCTACGGTAACAATATCGTTCATGAGTATTTCCCTGATAAAGTTCCCTTTTAAGTTGTGATTAATATTTATTTTCCAGATGGTCTCAAATCAAGCAATCCAGTTATCAGCCGAATTCTAATTGAGACTAAGATCCATTAGACATGTTGCGGCAACAAAATTAGCGAGTGAGTACTCATTAGCCGCACAAATTCAAAATAAGATCGGGTTCAATTCGATTTGATCACATTACTTTAATATGCTTGCGCGAAGCGCAATATGAATAACGAATGCGCCTGTTCGTATACACCGGATTATAATTACAAGTGGAGATGGCTATCAACCTTCGTTAGGAAGGGTTTGAATAGCATACTGGTGAGAAATCTTCCTGCCTGAAACTGGATCCTCCAGCTCCACCTCAAATGCTTCCATGGGGCGGACCCCCCCAATAACCGCAAGGGTGCCACAGAACATGAGAGTATTAGCCTCAAGCGTACCCAGATCAGGGTAATAGCGCTCGATAAGATCTTCGGTCGGTAGCATGGTGGTTATGGGACCCTCCTGATAAAGGTTTCTTTCCCCATTCTCTATCGCGTGAGAGCGAAGGATTAAATCATCCCAATGGTCGATAACGCCATCGTAACGCCAAAGAGAGTTGGAGATTGGTTTCGCGCATACTTGCTTCGCGGTGGTGACGTTATACGCTTCCACTTTTCTGTCTGTATGATCGGAACCAACACCAATACACAAACCTTCGTCAGTTTTTAAGACGAAAAACTCGACCTCCCCTGAACTATCCTCCCCGACAACCGAGATTGTTTTATTTTGGGTCAACAGATCTGCAGAAACACGATAAAAGATTGGTGCAGTCTTAGGCCGGGCAATGCCGATGGCTTCCAGTTCCGCCATATGCTCTTCCATGGCCTCCTTATTTCGACCGGTCCAACCCGCAATAACAACTTTTGTTATCCCAACCTGGATGGTTTTTATTTCATTCTCAGTAAAAAGTTGGAACTCAGTTATCGGCATTGATGAGCTACTCCAATATCTATTCAGTGTTTATTGACCATAGAATCTATCAAACAGGATAAAAACGCGAATACTTGAAGTAATTTTCTAATAGTCATGCCTGCTATTTCAGATTCACTCTGCGGCAACTCTGGCACCTTTAGGATCTGGAATATCGTATCCAGACATGAGGTTGTCGACCACCCCATCAAAATGTTCCCAAGGTGCCTCACGAAAGCTATGATTACGGATAATGAAGGATGCACCAGCATAAAACTTCTCATACTGCTGTTGCCGACCGGCAAACTCCGAACCGACCACATCCCATGCCAACTTGAAAAGTTTCATCCGGTCCGGTGCCTCCATTTGTGGAGTCTGAAAATAGGTCTCGAAATCCTTTCGTAATTTTTTGTCGTGCATTACTGTAATACTTGCTGGCATCTGAAATACCCCGCCGCCACAGAGCTCCCGCAAAAGATCTACTATGGCAGAATGGTTCTCCGTACACCAATTAAGAGCCGCATACATCATACGCCGGTTACAGGTCATATAGCCCTCAGGCCAGCTTTCTGCCGCTTCGATTTGGCCGTGAACCATACCGGAGAGAGTTGATTCCAACGCGGCTATCCGTCCAAGGGTTTCTCGAACGGCTGGCACCTGATCGGCACCCGTTGCCTTTGTTACTTTGCTACAAAGCCCGGTAATCAACTCCATCTTTGACCAAAACCGCACATTTGCCTGATGGTTTCCATAGCAATGTCCAGGCGTTTTTATATAAATTTCCCTAGCCAGAATAGCATCATCCATAACAAAAACCTTCTCCCACGGGACCTTTACGTTGTCACACATCACCAGGACATCAGTTTCATCCAGGTTCCAGGTTAGAGGGGAGTCAAATTGGTTTTCGGCATTCAGAGAAATTGGCTGACGCATCCACATGGTCAATCCCTTGACGTTGCAGGGAATAGCACAAGTAACCGCTTGCTTTACTTGATCGGGAGCAAGCGGAAGTAAATTGCCAATCCATATGTCGTTACAAAATGCTGCACTTGTCGCCAACATCTTCATACCGGATATGGTAATTCCAGCATCATCCTGATCGACCACCATTAATGTTGGTATGGGCAAGTTTTTCTTTTGGTAAAACTCTGGATTTCGAGCAGCTTGCGGTGGCAGTACCGCATACGAAGCAAAAATATCGTTTTTCTTCATATAGTCATAATAGGCGACTAGGTTATCACCAAGCTGATACTCATCAGTATTGAACACTGACGGATTAATTGCCATCCCCGTTACAAAGCTTGATACGTGATCCATCGACCGACCCATCATTCCACACGTTTGATCTGCAATGATTTTATGCGCTTTCATACGTTTACGCAGATCTTCACGGCTCTGCGCTTGTAGAAACCATGCAGAGTAACTCTCTCCATCCTCTTCAAAAGTTAACATGTCTTGATAATCGGGGTCGTGTTTGATGTCGTAAAGCCGAGCTACCGTCTTGGCGGCGCGGGCGAATGCCGGATGAGTAGTGACATCTTCAACACGCTCGTCACCAATGTAAATGGTGCGACCATCTTTCAGACTTTCCAAATGTTGTTGGCCAGTTTTGATCATTTCTCTCTCCCAGGTTTTAACGCTTACCTGCTGTTTGACGCTCCGCCATCTCTTTCTCGTAGAGGGCTGTCGATAAGGTGTTTTCAGCATTGCAAACAAAGTGTTCCAAGAGACCATCAAGTTTTTGAAAGTCGCTCTTCGCAAAACCGTCAAACAAACCATCATTTACACTTTGGGTTACTGGCGTAACAGCTTCAATCGCGGAAACACCCTTTTTCGTGAGGGCAACTAAAATTGACCGCCCGTCATGTACATCGCGAACCTTTTCAACAAAACCCCATTTAGCAAGTTTGCCCAATTCAACCGTCACATGTGATGCAACCACCCGGAGCTGCATCGCCACATTCTTTATTGCTATTCCATGACCATTTTGCAGCCGAGCTATTACCATGAGTATTTGATACTGGCCACCGGTCAGCCCAATATGCATACCCATGATGCTGCGTAATTCTTCTAGAATGCTCCCTACTGAGAAAAGGTTGTGTATTACACGGCGCAAATTGCGATCGCTGCCATCTTCAAGAACATTTTTAAGTGAGCTACTTAATGGCGGCCAGCATACTGATTGATTGCTTCTTTTTACAGGTTCGATCACAGAAATCCCATCCATTTTATTTATGTTAATTATATTCGTTACGAATATAACGGTTCCAAACCAAAATTGCAAAAAACTCCTAAAATGGTTGGAATATTATCCTTTGTCAGGTTTGTAATAGTAATGGAGTTCGAACATTACGCAGCCTTCGTCCGATTTGAATGGACCATGATAAGCGCCCGGCGGCCGGCAGGCATAAGTGGGGGCGTAAAACTTCTCACCGCCTTCTCCATTGATGTCATTTCCTACTATCAAATCTCCTTCACATAAGTAAACCTCCTCCCAATGATCATGGATAAAAGGTTCAGTCGAGTAGGTGCCAGGCAATATCCTTAAAAATCGGGAACGGCTCCCCGTCTTTCCTTCTTCATCTAAATCCGAAGTCAGGACCTTTTGTTGCATCCCGGGCGGATAACCTGGAGGGGTTTCCCATCCCTCATCCATATCAAGCTTCATAAATTCTATATGTGGTTTTCCTATTCCCATCAAACTGCTCCTTAAATGTGCCATCAATTAATTGTTAGGGTAGTTCATGACTGAAAGATTATTGGTAGTCGAAATATATTGCCACGCTAATATTGTACCGGCCATTCTAAGTTGTCCCTTGGCTGCTTTCATATTTAATAAAGTAAGAAATCATTGGCAACGCTCTCGATAAAAACATTGTCGTTACATAATTTAAATTATCATCACTCGGATACTAAACCACAATACTGATGATAATAGCTAAATCTCAAACTGAGGTACGCCCAAGCTACTGCAACAAAGCACAATTTTATTGATGTCAAACTGGGTTAACCCCGCTAATTAGCTTCGAACGCCTTTATCAAATCCCCCAGAAACAATTTAAGGTATCTCTAACACGTTTCTACCCTTGCATATTTTTAGTATGGACTAAATATAACCTACATTCTTAACGAGAGTAGAAATTGCTGGATAAACGATTTCAGGCGTCTATTAATACCTTTCAGAATGCACAATGTAATTTAAACAACTAATGGTAGGGGGGCCAATGGCGACGGTCACCGAAGAACAAATCCTGGATGCACTACAACAGATTTCAGTGCCTGGCGAAACTCATGATGTAGCAGAGCTTGGTCTCGTATCAGGCCTAGTAGTGCGAGACGGACTTGTGCAACTTTCTATTGAGACAACCCCGGACAAAGTTCCGGAGATGGAAGAATTCCGACAGGCATGTGAGACAAAAATTCGCGGAGTGCCGGGTGTTCTCAATGTTACCGTTGTACTTACGGCTGAACGACCCAAAGCAAAACCTGCGCCGCAAACAGCAATACCCCAAACCCAACAAAGCCAGGCAGTACCAGGCGTAAGCATGCTGATAGCCGTGGCCTCAGGTAAGGGGGGTGTTGGCAAGTCAACAACATCCGTGAATTTAGCGCTGGCGCTCGCTTCTCTGGGAAAGAAAGTCGGCCTAATGGACGCGGATATCTACGGACCATCGCTGCCTCGAATGATGGGTATCCAGGAAAAACCAAAGCAAACCCAAAACAAACGCCTTCTTCCACCCGAAAATTATGGAATAAAATGCATGTCGATGGGGATGCTGGTGGATGAAGAAGAACCAATGATCTGGCGCGGACCTATGGTCATGGGGGCACTGCAACAAATGTTGAGCGAAGTCGAGTGGTCTCCTCTTGATATTTTGGTTATCGACTTGCCGCCGGGAACCGGCGACGCCCAATTGACCCTCGCCCAACAAACACAGCTAACCGGTGCAGTCATTGTCTCAACACCTCAAGACATTGCACTCCTTGATGCCCGGAAAGGCCTAAACATGTTTCGTAAGGTCTCTGTCCCCATCTTGGGTATAATCGAGAACATGAGCTACTTCATTTGTCCCCATTGCGGTGAACAATCAAACATTTTTCACCACGATGGTGCACGCAAGACCGCCGACGCTCAAGAAGTGGAATTTTTAGGTGCCATCCCTCTGGATATTGAAATACGTGAGACGTCTGATAGTGGGCATCCTATTGTGGCCACCCAACCTGATAGTCCCCTCGCTAAAGCCTACGTAGAGATTGCAAAAAAGGTTTTAAGTGGCGTTGAAGACGTTGAAACCCGCCAAGCCCAGCAGACCCCCAAAATTACCATTGAGTAAGCAAGTCAACTAATGGACTTAAATTTGCAACAAACGATCAACAGCTTATTGATGTTGTGTTGCTTAACGAGTTGGGTATTACAGAACTTGCAGATACAAAGGACTGTGCTTCTAGCTAATAGTTAAAGGGTAAATAAATACCATAGTGTGGTCAAATTCTGATAGCGTTGGCCATTTAACGGACCCCGCGTCTTGCTCTCACTTCTTCTCTTCTCTAAGGAATTCTCAACCACAACTTTAAACAAAGGGATCCCCGTCCATGTCGGTTACGCTTTTCGTTAATGGCACCCTAATGCGGGGTCTTGCGCTTCATAGCAATCTGGATGGAGCGGAATTCTTAGGAGAGGCTCGAACCATACCCCAATACCGCATCTATTCCATTGATGACATCCACCCTGGTATGTTTGAATTAGATGATGGTGAAGAAGGCGGAGTATCAGTGGTTGGTGAAATATACAATATGAGCAATGAAATATGGACCCGCGTGGAGGCCAATGAACCGCCTCACCTTTATAAGGGTCCAGTTAAGTTGGTAAATGGTAACACTATGGATGGGATTCTGTTTCCCCGCGATTTAGCGGAGAACTCAACGTACCGTTACATTGATATCTCCTCATTTGGTGACTGGCGGAAATACATGGCACACAAAAACGAATTATAGGCAATTTATATCGGACATATTTGTATAATTAATAAGAATCATGCTAGCCTAAAGTTGAATTGGGGGAGAAAGTGTTAATGCCTGATATGAGGCCAGATGCTTTTAATATTGATCCAAAAACGTCTCGAATAGTCGAATCTGAGCCTTATCCTCTTTCATTTGACCTTTCAACAACAGCATTAATAATTATTGATATGCAACGCGACTTTCTCGAACCTGGCGGTTTTGGCGAATTGTTAGGTAACGACGTGTCACTCTTGCGATCTACCATTGAACCAACCAAGGACGTGTTAGAAGCCGCCCGCTCTGCAGGCTTGACTGTCATCCATACTCGTGAAGGCCACCGACCAGACTTAATGGATGCACCACCCAGTAAGCTTGCCCGCGGCAATCTGGATTTAGGCATCGGTGATGAGGGTCCAATGGGTCGTATCCTCGTCAGAGGCGAGGAAGGCCACAACATCATTCCTGAGCTTGCACCACTGGCAAACGAACCTGTTGTCGATAAACCGGGAAAAGGTGCATTTTTCGAGACAGATCTGCATCTTTTACTCCAGAACAAGAACATTGAAACTATTATTATATGTGGTGTTACTACGGAAGTGTGCGTTCACACCACTGTGCGTGAGGCCAACGACCGGGGCTATGAATGTTTAGTGTTGGAAGATTGCGTGGGTTCATATTTTCCCGAGTTTCAACGTATAGGAATTGAGATGATTAAAGCCCAAGGAGGTATATTTGGCTGGGTTGTTAACTCAAATTCAGCTATTTCTGCATTGGAAAGGAAGTAAAATCATACAAGTCATATTTTTAAAATAAACACGACGCAAACAACAGCAACATTAAAAAAGGGGAAGTGATTATGGACAAACAACTTTCTTGGTGGGAGCCAGGAGATGTAAACGGCTTCTTTGGTTTAGGTACTAATGTCCTGGTAAACCTTCTGGTTCTGACTGGACTTCTCAAATACGTTATTGGGATTCCTGATGCGGTGCTATTTGGTACAATTCTACCAGCGATAGGGCTGATGCTATTTTTAGGCAATATTTATTACGCCTTGATGGCCCGTCGACTGGCCGAACGGGAAGGTCGTAACGACGTAACGGCGTTACCCTCCGGACCAAGCGTTCCACACATGTTTTTTGTTGTATTTGCTATTATGCTCCCCATAAAACTCAGCACAAAGTCATGGGAAGCCGCATGGGCTGCTGGCCTAATATGGGTGTTCGTAGAGGGGATAGTTCTGTTTATAGGAGCCTTTATCGCACCTACCATCAGGAAATTGACCCCAAGGGCAGCCCTACTTGGTACCCTAGCAGGCATTTCAATCACTTTCATATCTATGAGACCGGCATTTGAAATCGCCGAGACGCCTGTCATTGGCCTCATCTCCATGGCGATTATTCTGGCCGCCTGGTACGGTGGTGTCCGTTATCCCGGTAACGTACCTGGAGGATTGTTAGCCATCGCGGTAGGAACCGTATTGGCGTGGCTTGCCTATGCTTTCGGGTGGGGATTTGGGGGTATGAACCCTGACGCCGTTTCTGGTTCCGCTTCCCAAATCAGCTTTAGTTTTGCCTGGTTCCAATTCGATCACCTTTGGGCTGGAAAGGAATATTTAGCGCTTGTAATTGTTACGGCAATACCATTCGGGATATACGATTTCATTGAGGCGATGGATAACGTGGAAAGCGCCTCCGCGGCAGGAGATGAATATTCCGTCCGAGAGGCGATAGGTGCCGAAGGCATCATCAGTCTTATAGGTACACTTTTGGGCAGCCCCTTTGCTAACGCCGTCTATATTGGTCACCCAGGCTGGAAAAGTATTGGAGGCAGGGTCGGTTATTCTGTGGCAACAGGTGTCATGGTGCTGGTACTGACATGGCTCTCAATCGTACCACTTCTGTTGAATGTCATTCCAGTGGTAGCCATTATTCCCATCTTGCTATACATCGGAGCAATGATTGGCGCACAAGCCTTCCAGGCAACACCGCGCAGCCATGCGCCTGCAATCATCTTTGCCCTGGTACCTAACCTCGCAGCTTGGGCGAAAGTGCAAATCGATGGAGCATTGCAGGCTACCGGTTCTTTCCCGGCGTCGGCCGAACTTGTGGGCAAAATGGCTCAGGGTGGTGTGCTTTATAATGGGCTCGCTATTTTGTCTGGAGGTGCCATCGTGACTGGTCTCCTTTGGGGAGCTATGGTCGTGTTCCTAATAGATCGCAAACCCCAAGCAGCAGGAACTGTAGCTATCCTTTCGGCCGCCCTCACCTTTTTCGGCTTCATTCACAGTTCTGCCGTCCAGGTGATGGCATCACCAATGATGGCGCTCAGCTATGTCATTGTTGCGGCCTTATTCTACTGGTTTGCTACCATGGAAATTTCCGAAAAGGAACCCGAGGTGGAGCCCGCTGAGTAGATAACTGACGACCCACCCTTGGAAAAAGAACCGGCAATATTATCGGTTCTTTTTCCAGGTTACGGAATATCCTTACTTATGTAAGGGCTGGACTTTGAGAGTTGTCCCTAGTTTACATACTTCCAAGTCCGGCCCTTTAACCTATTATGTTAGGAAGCTTTTTTGCTGCGACTTTATGCTAGTACTCGAGGACCAATGGTACCTCTTGGCCGTATTGACGGACAGGTTCATAGCGTCTTTGATAAGGTCTGTAACCTAAGGCTTTGTGATGGATCTTTCCTAGCTCTAGGTCGGGAAGACGTCTTCAATGGACCTGGTATCATCCGATGCCAGACAGATCGTGGTTTTAGCTTTTTGGACTATATAAACACTGACGAACCGTGCGCATATCGCCGGGGAATTCTGAGAATAGGCAAGCATCTCCAGGTCGATTTACGTAGGTCCATTCCATGGCAGAATTGCATTAACAGAGCAAAAGCCGACTATATTCCCGATCTACACAATGTATATATGAAAATATTCAACTCGGAGCTTTCTTTTAGTAGAGTTATAGAAACCGTCGCCAACCCTGAACGGTACTTGTTAAGAGGAACTAATTTACCTATTGCACTTGCGCCACTAGTTGGGAAGGGACCAGGCCTAACACCGTTAGGCGATGATTTTATCGTTGGCGTAGCAGCAGGCATGGAAGCTCACCCCAATTCCCGAAACTTAATCTCCTTCTGGCTGAATTCTGTCGTTGAAAAGACAACTGCCCTAAGCGGGAGTGTACTGCATTACGCATCTTACGGCTGGTTCATAGAACCCATTGTAGAATTTGTGAACAACCTTTCTGACATGTCCCAAATGGAAAAACCTATCCCCCTTTTAACCATCGGGGATACTTCTGGAATAGCCATGGCCTACGGGTGCCTAGTGGGTTTTCAAGTGGGAAAAAATCTCGACAAAAATACCGGAACAGACAAAAGCGGTTGCTCAATACGTCGACCCATTCCAAACTACTCTCCTGATAACCAAGCAGCCTAATTTTCTATGGAACGACTTTCCAAAATCTTTCCTAACACTTACCGAGATTCTGTGGCTTTGATGCAAATTTCAGCAAAGCTCAATGAGCTAACGGGAATAACTCAAGCATCTCTCATCATGGCAACAGCCACCAATCTAGAACTGTTGCGAGAGGCTGGACTTATTGAAACTGTCCCCGAAGCCGGCAACAACGATCTCCTTTTGGCACTGGCAGGAGAGAGTGAGATAGCTCTGCAAGAAGCTGTAGTTATGGCTGAATCCAAACTCAATGAAACAACTTCAGAAATTATTGCGGGAGAAATTAGAAAAGAACCTCCGAGAAGTATCGAAATGGCTCTTGATGCATCTCCTGATGCCAACTTAGCCCTCATCTCCTGCCCAGGAGAATACGCAACTGCGGAGGCCTTGAAAGCCTTAAATTTAGGTCTCGATGTAATGCTATTTAGTGACAATATCCCCGAAGAGGACGAAATTTTTCTCAAAAAAAATGCAGCGACCGGAGGGCTTCTCATGATGGGACCTGACTGTGGTACGGCGATCGTAAACGGAGTTCCTCTTGGTTTTGCAAACAACGTTAAGAAAGGAAGTATCGGTATAGTTGCGGCGTCAGGCACTGGACTGCAGCAGGTATCATGCCTGATTGATCGTTGGGGTGGCGGCATTTCTCAAGCCATTGGTACCGGCGGACGTGATTTAAGTACCAAGGTGGGTGGATCTACCATGATAGCAGGCATTGATGCATTGGCTGCCGATAGTAATACCGAGGTCATTGTGCTGATCTCCAAACCTCCCTCTCGAGACGTAGCTTGCAAAGTACTTGAAAGAGCGGCCAAAACCGATAAACCAGTGGTTGTGAATTTTTTAGGTAGCACTGTAGGGGTGCCTGCTGGTGCCGAAGTAACAGAAGCCAAAACCCTTGAGGCTGCGGCTCATGCCGCTGTCCGCTTGACAGGGATTGATGTACAAACGCCAGCGCGACATCTGGTGACAACCGGAGAGTTGGCAACTCTTACAAATAGACTATCAGGCTCCCAAAAATATGTACGGGGCCTCTACTCCGGCGGAACATTTAGTTACGAGGCCATGATCCTGCTGACAGAAATGCTGGGGCCAATTCATTCGGCGTCACCTCTAGCTTCAGAACAAAAACTTGATAATCCATGGCAAAGTAGAGAACACACAGTATTAGATTTGGGGGGAGATGTATTCACCCGAGGGCGACCTC
>ERZ651768.263-NODE-263-length-39497-cov-14.426738_pt1 | contig 39497 bp, 35 predicted proteins | sample MGYA00514754_ERZ651768 | MGnify/ENA metagenome assembly ERZ651768
CCTGATACGCGACACTGGCTTGGTGATTCCATTGGCCATTGGGAAGGCGACACACTGGTCGTCGATACCACGAATTTTCGAGAAGATACGGGCCTATACGGAGGCGATGAAAATCTTCACCTTATTGAGCAGTTCACGCTTCGGGAAGACGGCCACTTGCTCTACAACTTCACCGTGGATGACCCCACCATCTGGGAAAGCCCATGGAGCGGTGAGTACGTGTGGAAAGGAACCGATGAGCGTGTCTACGAATACGCTTGCCACGAAGGCAACTACGCCATGGGCAATATTCTTCGGGGTGCCCGACTTCTCGAACAAGAAGAATTCGACCGACGTGGTGCAAACGCGGCCGATTAGTCGGGTTTCGTGCTCAACGCCTCTTAAATAAGCGTCGTGAGTATTCGCGCAGGTTACCTGTATGTGTTCGCCGTAATCTCGATTCTCCCCGGTTGTGGCGGAGGTGGAGGCAGTAGTGCCCCTGCGTCTAATACCGCCATAAATAGCAACGGAGCATCAGCTAACGATGCGAATCCCGGGGGGTTCTACAAACTAATTGGTGTTGGCCTCGATCGGCGTTTCGATAGCCTGGTCACAGATCTATCGGAAACCGACCGCGCAAGTGGCGGTATCGCTGCAGCCGACTACGACGCCGACGGTGATATTGATCTCTACGTTGTGGGCGGCGATACCGAACCTAATAGCCTTTACCAGAATCAAGGCGATGGAACGTTTGTCGATGTAGCAATGGAGGCGGGTGTCGATTTTACCCACTGGGGTAGCGGTCCAGCGTTCGGCGACATCGATGGAGACGGTGATCTCGATCTCTTTATAGGGTCCGTCCACGGCGATTCATATTACTTACTCGAAAACCGGGAAGGCGTCTTTATCGATATTACCGCGACGTCCGGCATTCAGCTGACGAGCCCTAACACGTTCTCTGCGACGTTTTTTGATTACGATCGTGATGGTTTCGTCGACATCTTTCTCAGTCACTGGGGAACGAATCGACAGTCTGGTGATGAGACCGAAACCGTTTGGCGGAATCAGGGAGATGGCTCGTTTGTGGCTTCGAGCATCGGAACTGCCATTGCTGCTGGCTTAACGGAAAGCAACACAGACTGGTCGTACACGCCGAATTTTAGCGATATTGATAACGATGGCGACGGCGACTTGTTGATGGCCTCGGATTTCGGCGAAAGCCAGGTGTTTATTAATAACGACGGCGGATCCTTCATCAAAACGACCAACCGAGCCGTCATCGTAGATCAGAACGGCATGGGCGCGTCGGTGGGCGATTACGACAACGACGGCGACATGGATTGGTTTGTCACCTCTATCTACACCCTAGATGTCCTGGATTCTTCCGTCGAAGGAGGGGAAGGACTATTCGGCAATCGGCTCTATCGAAATCGCGGTGCAGGGGTCTTTGAAGACGTCAGCGGAACGGCTGGAATCGAAGACGGTGGCTGGGGCTGGGGCAGTTGCTTCGCCGATTTCGATCACGACGGCGATCTCGATATCGTGCACGTCAATGGTTGGACATACGACAAAAACAAAGATTTTGCACTGGATCGAACACGGTATTTCCGTTCAGCCGGCGATGGCACATTCGAAGAAAATGGTTTGGAAGCCGGTTTTAGCCATGTTGCGCAAGGAAGGGGCCTCGTCTGCTTCGATTCGGATCGAGACGGCGACCTCGATTTGGTGATTACCAACAGCTCAGAAGAACACATCGTCCACTACCGCAACGACATCGCGAACGGCAATCACTTCTTGACGATTCGCCTGGATGGTTCGGGTCCTAATCGATTTGGCATTGGCGCTTGGATCACGGCGACGACGACCGATGGAACGCAAGTTAGAGAACTGGGCGGTCACAACAACTACGTGTCTCACAATCCCTACGAAGTGCACTTTGGTCTGGGAGAGGCGATCGAAGTAGATGTCGAGGTCAGGTGGCCCGATGGCAGCATCACCACGCGCGAGAACCTCGCTGTTGATCAGCTAATCACCATTGCACAAGAAAGCAGCAACACCCGGTTAGTGGTCTCGCAAGGCGGTGGCGATGGTTATTACGATCCGGGCACGGAGGTGGTGGTGTCGGCGTCGGAGGCATCGGAGGGATATCACTTCAGTCACTGGACCAGCGAAGGGGGTGGGTCGTTTACGGATGCGTCGTCGGCCGAGACCATGTTCACCATGCCCGAGGCAACCGTGGTGATCCGGGCCAACTACTTACCTGGGGTAGGACCCACCGACGCCGTCTCAGTCGCCCGGCGTTGGAACGAAGTGTTGTTGCAAGCCATTCGCAACGATTTTGCCCGACCCACGGTGCATGCCAGGAACCTGTTTCATAGTTCTGCTGCCATGTACGACGCTTGGGCAACCTACGATGCCGTAGCACGCCCCTACCTCTTAGGTCAGACGGTGGCGGGAGTGAGTTGCTCTCAGACTTCCTTTGACGTTCCCAACGACGTTGAGGACGCACGTGAACAAGCCATCAGTTACGCCATGTACCGATTGATCCGGCACCGCTTTGCAGCATCGCCAGGGACCAGTCTCATTACCCGCGATGCCAAGGCGTTGATGAGTTACTTAGGCCATGACACCGACGATGTCTCCACCGACTACAGCGGCGGTTCGGCCGCCGCCCTCGGTAATCATCTTGCCGAGTGTTACATCGACCTAGGACTTGCCGATGGCTCCAACGAAGCCAACGCATACGCCAACGTCGCGTACAGCCCAGTGAACCCGGCCCTGGAACCGGAACTTCCCGGGAACCCTAATATTGTGGATCTCAACCACTGGCAACCGTTAAAGCTATCGGTGTCCATTGACCAAGCCGGCAACCTGGTAACGGCCGAACCGAGCTTCTTATCCCCCGAGTGGGGACGAGTCAGTCCCTTTGCCTTGAAAGAAGCCGATCGCACCGTGTACGAACGCGACGGCTACGAGTACTGGGTCTATCACGATCCCGGCGGACCACCGACCATCGATGGGACGTTATCGGATAACTACAAGTGGGCGTTCTCGTTGGTGGCGGTATGGTCCTCGCATCTACAACCCGATGCTGACGTCATGATCGATATCTCGCCGGCAAGTCTTGGCAACATCACCTCGTACCCCACCCAGTTCGAGGACTACCCGGCGTTCTACAACACCCTGGCCGGAGGTGATCCCAGCACCGGTTATGACGTCAACCCGGTGACCGGGGCCGCCTACACTCCCCAAGAAGTGCCTCTAGGAGACTACACCCGAGTGTTGGCTGAGTTCTGGGCCGATGGCCCCGACTCCGAGACACCTCCGGGCCACTGGTTCGTGATCCTTAATACCGTCAATGATCATGAATCACTTGAGAAACGCTTTACCGGCGTCGGGCCGGAACTTGGCGCTCTCGAGTGGGACATCAAGGCCTACTTCAGCTTGGGCGGCGCTATGCACGATGCCGCCGTGACAGCGTGGGGTATTAAGGGCTGGTACGACTACGTACGACCGATCTCGTCGTTAAGGGCCATGGCCGACCGTGGTCAAAGCAGCGACCCCAATGGGGTCTCCTATCACATGGACGGGATACCGATAGAGCCGGGGTACATCGAAGTCGTCGAGACCGGCGATGCCCTCGCGGGTGACGATGAAGAACACGTCGGCAAGATCAAGTTGTTATCCTGGAAGGGTCCTACCTTTATTACCGACCCCACGGTCGATGAAGCCGGCGTCGACTGGATCCTGGCCGAGAACTGGTGGCCGTACCAACGCCCCACCTTTGTCACCCCGCCTTTTGCAGGTTATATCTCCGGTCATTCCACCTACTCACGGGCAGCGGCCGAAGTCATGACGGCCCTCACGGGCGACGCCTACTTCCCCGGGGGCATGAGTGGCTTCCAGGTCAAGGCCAATGAGTTCTTGGTGTTCGAAGAAGGTCCCTCGGTCGACATGACCTTGCAGTGGGCCACCTACCGTGACGCCTCCGATCAGTGCTCACTCTCACGCATCTGGGGCGGCATCCATCCACCCGCCGACGACATCCCCGGACGCCTCATCGGTATCACCATCGGTACCAACGCCTTCAACCTCGCCGAAGAGTACTTTAATAACGAATAACACTGCTTCGGATCTACGGAGTCTTAGTCGTTCGCACTCCCACGGTCTCGTCGAATTACTTTAGGTAATACCCGCAAGGTTTCTTCGTACACTTCATTGACCACATTGTTATAAAGGCCATTATCTCGTAATCGACAAACAACCTGCTGTTCGGCAAGCGTGCAGTAGCCCCAGAGATCTTTCATAGCCTCTAATTTCGCACGCCGGGCAATCTCGTTCGATTCCACCGCGACGTGAATCGTCATTTTCCACAGCCGAGGGGGTGATTCCGGCGTGTAATAAAACCTAAAACCAATAAACGGTTCGTATTCCGTGGGATCGATCAAACCTTGTACTGCTTGGGCGTAAACATCAAATTCACCGCATTTTTCCTCAGGAGCACTCACGGCGTAGGGCGCTCCGGTTTGTTCGTGAAAACGCGTGATCTCGCCGTCAGGAATACCCAGGACATCGCAGACTTCATCCACCGTCATCCCTGAAGTAAAGCCCATGAACTCAAAGGTCTGATTTTGTGTCGGGAGAACCAATGTTGGGCGCGCGAACGCAGCGACAGTGGCGCACAAAAGTATCGCGAGACATACCGATTTGAACGTCACAATTCCGCGATTCGCGCAGACGATGACCATTGAGGGTACGAAATGAGGACCTACCCAATGTTTCTGTCGAAGCAGTCGCTCCATTGCCTTAGTTGTCCTTCCCTGAAACCGCCTTGGCGTCGCCGCGTTGAAACGCCATGTGCAACACGCGGGACTTGAATCGCCAACCGTCGCCTACGCGAACGAACAGATCCTGGTAATGCCCTATCCCAAATGGTCCATCGAACTTGATTGGTTCAGAACGCGTGCTCTCGGGACCAACGTGCCGATACAGCGTGAGATATGAAATCCCATTTGCCTCGTCACGGTTGATGACATTAGTGAAAATGTTGGTTAACACGTGCCGAGAGCGTAACTCGTCTGGCCTCCGTTTGAGCGACGCAGTAATCGCGGTTTTTCCTTCGAGACGCACCCCGGCGTCCAAGATTCCTTCTTCAACGAATAGGTTGGCGATTTCGTCATAGTCCCGAAAATCGATCGCGCGAGCATAGGCGACCGACAGGGCTTCACAGTCCTGCTGAATAATCCTTCGTTCAGCGTCATCCAAAATCGGCCTAGTCTGCTAAAGGGTGCGGGCGTATTTGAAAGCGCACGATTTCACTGGTCATGCCTCGACCGCCCTCGTTATGCCAAACGACAACGCTGTTGTTGCTCGCCCATACACCACGTCCTTTCCAACCAGCCTCAGGATCGTCAATACGTCCATCCAAGCCACGTGTGTAAAAACCGAGCGGGTAGGGAACACGCAACGTGACCATCTCAGAACTTTCAGGCAACCACGCAATTAGCGAGTCAGAAGTTGTTCCGTTTGCTATGGGAACGTTGGCGCCGAGGCCCAGGGTGTCGAATTGGTCGACCCATATGTAGTAATGGAAATCTGCGTTGCCTGCAGCCGTAACCCCCTTCATCTGAGGACCAGGTGTCGAGTGGAGTGACCATCCTTCTGGACAATGCTGACCTGTCGCCGAGGGACCATTCAGTACTTTGCATTTACTACGGTCGAAGCTTGCTATGTGGCCGCTCCCACCAAGTGCAGTCCAAATAACGCCATTGCGATCGATATCAATACCTCGCGGGCCGTACCCCCACTTCGAGACGGGCACTGCATCGGTATCGAACGGGGGTTGATACTGTTCGGTTAAGCAGGTCTTTGGATCAAGGCGCAGGATCTGCCCCGGGACCATGTTGGGGTATGGTCGTGTAAACCATACGGAACCATCTGCTGGGTTTGGAATGATTCCATACGCGAAACCGGTCACACGTTTGTCTTTCGTAGGATCGACTGGATCGTTGGGACCTACGTATTCGCCGATCTGACCGTCACCACTAGTATCCAATATGGTGGGACACCATCCCTGTGACGCGCGTTCATCTTCTGTCTCGTCGAACATCTTGGTGTTCAACCAACCCACAGTGTTCATATCGCCGCTGGACCAAAGCGTATTGTTATCGTCGTGAGCGAATTGCAGATGATGCGTGGAGTAACACGTATCAATTAATACAAATTTCTCCGCATCGACGTCAAAGTAGGAGAGTTGTCGACCGCTGTTTTTCAGCGGAAATCGCTGTACCGACGGATGGTCCGAATCAGAGCACCATTTCGAATTCTTATTGCGTCGAATGCTGGACGTCATCCAAACCCGGTTTTGATCATCCATCATGGGGTTATGCGGATTCGAAGGGCCCCCGCCAACGTACGACGTATTGGATCCACCAATCTCTCGCATCGGAATAGCAAGTTCTCGAGATTCATGTTTCAGAGGGTCTGTGATAGTCAATCTTCCTTGAGTTTGCGCAACGCCGAAGATTTGACCGTCGGGATAGAGTTTTGGATTTCGCTTGTCCGTCGAAACATTGTCATGGACAAATCCATCGGGGTTAGACCAACCCCATTGTGTGAGAACCAAATTTTGTTGAATCCCGTCCGGGCGTGGCGGCGGTTCCGGAACTTCGCCGGCAATTATCCGATCGGTCCAATCAGCGAACACGTCAACTGCTCGTTTTCTTCCCAATTGGTACATGGGACCGATCATCGCGCCGCGGCCCATTTGTAACCGTTGATCCCACGCATGACGTGTCGAATCAAAATCAGCAGGCTCGGGAATTTCGCGCGTGGCTAGGTTCCCCATTTGATGGCAGAGCTGACAACCATCTTTTAGACGGTCAACCCATTGCGCCTGATTGAGAACTCGAGGACTAATGCCATTACCTTGATCACCCGTGCCCGGAAATTCGCTCGCCTTCGGCACGTCCAATAGCGAGTACCAGTAGTTGGCAGGGTAATTTTGAGCAGCTTTCCGAGCTGTTTCCGCCACTGACGTATTGATCGTCAGACGATCGCCTGGCCGTGCTGATTCCTTATACGAGTCGTCGATACCATAACCTCTGGACCACACATCGTATTTCGCATCAGGTAGGTCTGGAATAAGGAACCGTCCATCATCATCGGTCACGACGATCTTACGAAACGTCGTTTTTAGATCCGTGGTCTCGGCAATAACCCAAACGCCGGCTTCGCCACCATCCGGACCTCGAATCATCCCCTCAATGTCATCAAGAGCAATGGCCATTGACATGCTGAAGGTTGCGAGGATCGATGCGCCGATTGGCAATATCGTCCGATTCCAATGTATGCAAGTACCCATGGTTACCTCTCTCCGCGCAGATATTTCCTAAAGATCATATACCTAGATTATCGGAAACGCGTGGGTGCAATCGGACCACGTTTCCACGAACCGTCCGAGAGATATCCGTTGGTTACGCGGTAGAGGCCAATGGACCTCGCAGCAATTTACCTGGCGCGGCACCCGTGTGGACGTTGTCTCGAAGCAAAGTTTGTCCATTTACGACGGTTGCGAGTATTCCGGTGGCTGTCTGTTTTAGCCGCGTGGCGCCGGCGGGGAGATCATGAACCACTTCTGGCATGTCGGGCGCGATGGTTTCGGGGTCAAATATCGTGATATCGGCGGCGAGTCCCTTTCGAAGTATCCCACGGTCGTGAAAACCCCAATGATTCGCGGGCTCGAACGTAACCATGCGAACTGCTTCTTCGAGGGTGAGCTCTTGTTTTTCACGAACCCACTGACTAAAGACGTTGGTCTGCAACGACGAGTCCATGATTTGAGAGACGTGGGCTCCGGAATCCGAGAACGTTACGACCGATCTTGGGTGCTTCATCATCTCTAATACATCGCTATCAACTTCGTTATTGATCGGCATACGGAAAAGTGCCTTGAGGTCACTGGCAACAGCAATGTCAATCAATGCTTCCGCCGGAGAGATCCCTCGATTCTTCGCGATCGCTGCCACACTCACATCATGACCGTCTGCCCGATCCATATGGAAAAACCAATCCCAATCGGGCGGGTTGACCGTAGTCCCTATTTCCTCGTGTCGTTTACTCGGCGCACTCGCGATTTCGATGAGCTTCGCTCTCAACATGGGATCTCGTAGTTTGGCTTTTTGCTCTGCTAGCGATAACTGGCGCAGATCGCGCCAGACGTGCCAATTATCAAAAGGTAGATGTGCCTCAAACGAAAACAACACGTTGAGAGAACGAGAATGAACCTGTGCAAACATGCGTCCGCCGGCCTCGGCCGTTTCGTCAAGTAGGTCGAAGTAACTGCGCCAATAGTCAGGAGCTCGCCGACTCGAAAACATGCCCCAGGTAATGGGTACTCCCGATTCGACGGCGAGGTTCTTAAGGCGTTGTTGGTAGTCTCGGATACGCTCAGGATCTCGACCGGTCGTTTCACCGGCGATTTCGAACATCCCTGCACCCGTCTTACCGATTGCATTCACAATGGTGCGAATTTCTTTCCAACTTCCAGCCCGACTAGCGACAGGTCTTCGATCGGACGTTTCGTGGTTATGCGAACGCGACGTCGTGAACCCCATTGCTCCGGCAAGAACCGCTTCCTTTGCAAGCCGTGCCATCGTGGCTAGTTCGCCCTCGTTGGCCTCCTCCTCAAACGCCCGCTCGCCCATGACATAAGTTCGTAAGGCTGAATGGCCCATATACCCGGCATAATTGATACCTTTGGGCAATCCATCAAGAACGTCCATGTATTCAGGATAGGTCTCCCAGCGCCACTTAATCCCAGCGAGCATCGCATCTCGCGCAATATCCTCAGCTCTCTCCAGATTACGAAAAACCAGATCCGCTTCTGCTTCGCGGCAAGGTGCCAAAGTAAAACCGCAATTGCCCATCACCACGCTGGTCACACCGTGATAACAGGAGCATGAGCCGATCGGGTCCCAAAAGATCTGGGCATCCATGTGGGTATGCCCATCCACGAAACCCGGTGAGACGACGTGCCCCTCTGCGTCGATCACCTCATCCGCTTTGCTTTCTATACGCCCAATATGAACGATCGTTCCGTCCTTCACGCCGATGTCCGTATAAAGGCCGGGAGATCCGGACCCGTCGATCACCATTCCGTTCTTTATCGCGAGATCGAGTTTCATGACACAGCTATTTAAATGGGACGTTGCAGCGATCCTACCCGCACCTCTTTCTCATAGGAAGCCAGCGTGCGATTCATGTTGATAGCCGTATTACTTGCCCCGAGCCAGCACCTCTGTACTTCCGCGTTAGACCGCGCGATGATTTTGGGCAGATTGTCCGCCGCGCGACTTATTAGCGTATGTACGAGCCATCAGCTTATCGATAATCGAGGGGAACAGAATGAGTGATATCAACGCTTTTCGAAACGAAGTTCGCGATTGGCTAGAAGAACATTGTCCGGATGGCGCTCGAGCCGGTGCGTCCGGCGACACTGGTGACGCAATGCAACAATGGCGCGACACCTTGATTGAACAGGGTTGGACCGTTCCGATGTGGCCCAAAGAGTACGGTGGTGGTGGTTTAGATAGAGCGCAAGCAAGGGTGCTCGCCGAAGAGCTTGGGAGGATAAGGGCTCGTCCAGCGGTTATGGGCGGCATGGGGACGGGCATGCTCGGCCCAACGTTATTGGAGTACGGTACTGAGGAACAAAAAAAGCGTCACCTGATTCCTATCACACGCGGCGAAACCCGCTGGTGCCAAGGTTACAGCGAACCGGGTGCCGGTTCAGATCTAGCGGGCCTGCAGACCAAGGCTGTCGATAAAGGCGATCATTTCCTCATCAACGGCCAGAAGATTTGGACGTCCGGAGCGCAATTTGCCAATCGAATGTTTGCATTGGTACGGACCGATCCAGATGCACCGAAGCACGAAGGTATTAGTTTCGTGCTATTGGATATGGATCAGCCTGGCATCACCGTCAAACCGATACGCACGATCGGTGGAAATTCACCCTTTAACGAAGTTTTCTTCGACGACGCGATTGCACAGAAAGAAGATCTCGTCGGTGAACTCAACCAGGGCTGGACCGTTGGCAAACGCCTACTTCAGCACGAGCGTTCGGGACAAGGTGGGTTGGGGGGCGTTGGTAATACTCGTCCGTCACCTCGCTCTTTTGCCCTTGCTGACACCGCAAAGCAATATCGGGGTGAGAAAGATGGTCGTATCGAAGACACCGCTGTCCGCGATCGCGTGCTCACCATAGGCATGAACCAATCTGCATTGCAGCTAACGCAACGGCGCGTAATGGCCGAAAACCGCAGTGGCGACACCATGAGCTTCGCGACTTCTATCTTTAAGTACGTCAGCACCAATTTGACCCAACAATTAACCGACCTCCGCACACAAATGATGGGTACCCAAGGCGTTGGCTGGGAGGGCGATTCGTTCGACCAAACCGAGTTGGACACCACCCGAGGTTGGCTGGGCTCACGAGCAATGACCATTTATGGCGGAAGCAACGAAATTCAACTCAATATTATTGCCAAACGGGTTCTCAATTTGCCCGATTAGTTTCGACTTGATCTCATATCTGTCGTGTCGCAGATATGCATCCCATGAGCTTGTGTACACAAAATCTCAACGGAGCGTGTTCATTGGCCCATTGGAATTACACGTGACGCGCATCCGCCGTGGATCCACCGATATCCAAGGACATACAATGACTGCGAATAAGTGCCAAGGATCTCGTCATGACCATCAACGAAAGCCAAGTCGAAATCGATGCCTTCTCCTTTGATGTGCGATCGTCAGGCGAAGAAGGAGAGCTCGTCGTTTTGCTCCATGGATTTCCCGAGACGTCTCACATGTGGATTCCTCTGCTGGAGCACTTAGGCGCGAATGGGTATCGCGCAATCGCTCCCGACTTGAGGGGGTACAGCAGGGGAGCACGGCCAGAAGGCGCGGAGAATTACAGCTACGCAACGATGGTAGACGATGTGCTTGGTATTGCTGAGGCCTTCGGTAGCGAACGATTCCATCTTGTAGGGCACGACCATGGTGCCGGCCTAGGCTGGTTCGTCGTAGGAAATAACCACAGTCGTATTGCAAGCTGGTCGGCACTTTCCGTACCGCACATCGACGCCTTCGGTAATGCCATAGCAACCAATCCGGAACAATCGGAGCGAAGTCAATACATCTTGTTCTTTCAACAAGAGGGAGCAGCGGAAAAGGCTTTATCCGATAACGATTACGCGGGATTACAGGCTGTTTGGAACCAGTCCTCGGAAGAACAAGTAGAAGAATACCTCCGGGTATTTCGCCAACCCGGAGCACTCACGGGTGCGTTGAATTGGTATCGTGGTATCACTGTGTTGGACGAAGGTCGACAACCGATTGGCAACGTATCGGTACCGACTATTCTAATTTGGGGTAATCAAGACCAGGCCATCGGACGGCCTGGAGTGGACGCCACGCCGCCCTTGATGTCGGGTCCCTATCGATTGATCGAACTCGATGTTGGGCATTGGTTGATCCAGGAAGCTGAGGCTAAAGTGTTGAGCGAAATCACCGACCATATACGGGCGTTTCCCGTATAGGCACTGATCAACGAGTCGCGATATGAGCTACCAATTCAGTGACGAACATGTCATTTCGCCAAAATTTTATGGCGAGAGTGGCCACCCGCACGAAGCCTTTACTTGGTTGCGTGCGAACGACCCGGTCCACTGGACGGAAACGCAAGACTTCCACCCTTTCTGGGCCATCACCAAACATGAGGATATTGGTTTTATTGAGCGTCAACCCGAGCTCTTTGCAAGCGAACCACGCCCCATCCTTATGCCCGACAGAGGGTCGCCCGAAATACGTCAGGAGATGATGGCTCAAATTTTCGAAAAATTACGTGACGCGCCAAAACTCATGGAAGTGTTGGCTGCCTCTGACGCCCGTGGATTAGTCAGATCGCTCGTCCAGATGGATCCTCCCGATCACCCAAAATACCGTGCCTTGGTACAGCCCTGGTTCACTCCAACAAATTTAAAAGGACTTGAAGATCGCCTGCACACGATTACTCGAGAAATTCTAGATGACATGTGCGGTGATGGTTCGACCCGCGAACTGGATTTCGTCCAAGACGTCGCAGTATTTCCGCCGCTGCGTTTAATTGCCGCGTTACTGGGTATTCCCCGTGAAGACGAATGGCGCATTCTGACGCTAACCAATGAGTTATTTGCCGGGGACGATGCGGAGATGAAGCGGGTCGGTGATGATCCGCTATCGTTGATCGACACCATTAAAGACATTTATGCGTATTTCACTGAAATCACCGATGCTCGTCGAGCCAACCCTACCGAAGACCTCGCGAGCTACATTGCGAACGGCAAAATCGATGATGAATACATGCCGTATCGCGAGCTCGTCTCGTACTACACGATCGTCGCGACCGCGGGACACGAGACCACGCGCACGGCGATGGCCGGAGGACTGCGTGCGTTACTCGATAATCCCGAGCAGATGGATCTACTCCGCAAGGGCTCGACGGATATACTGAAACTCGCGGTTGAAGAGATGATCCGTTGGTCAACCCCAGTCACGCAGTTCTGTCGTACGGCAACGCAAGACGTGAGCTTACGAGGCAAAGACATAAAGGCCGGGGATAACTTGGGCCTGTTCTATGCCTCAGCAAATCGAGACGAAGACATTTTCGATAAGCCGGATGCCTTCCGCGTCGATCGGCAACCCAACAAACATCTGGCCTTTGGGTTGGGCCCGCACATGTGTCTAGGCAATATCTTGGCGCGGATGGAACTACGTATTTTCTTTGAACAACTGATTCCAAGAATTGATGAGATGGAAATCAACGGTGATCCCGATCACTTGCAGGCAAGCTTTGTCCATGGCTTGAAGCATTTGCCCATTCGTTATCGCCTCCGACTCTAGTTTTGGTATAAATATTTGTCTAGATAAAAACGTTAACTATCTAATATATAAGCGTTTTAACTAATCTTTATTCAAAGCAATCTTCTCAGGTGTGCCGGCATTCCAGGTATTGACGAGAGATCGGTGTTGGACGAAGGTATCGGGATTCGGTCGGTCGTTTTTTCCAAAAAAAAATGTATGACGGAAAAATGAGGATTCTGAGGAGCTTGTAATGGCGGCAACTGTTGAGAACGTCGCTCGTGAATCAACGATAAACGCAGAGTTGTTGTCGGGGTACACGGGTGTTCGCATTACCGGATTATCCCTTGGCTCAATGTCCGACATTGAAGTCAAAGACGTCCAGCGTTTGGTCTCCGAGTATTGCGTAGCAGTATTTCCGGGTCAGTTCTTACCTCCCGAACAACAAGTTGACGTGATTGCTCGTTTCGGGGACGTGACGGTGACCCCCGGCGTCGACCTTCACCCGGATTACGAAAATCTGCACGTGGTTAGAAACTATACTGAAGGCGATCGGCCCGTTTCGGGGGGATTCCATACGGATACGTGTTTTGTCGATCGACCACCTGCATACACGGCGCTTAACGCGATTGCGATACCGGAACATGGCGGCGATACGGTGTTTGCCAATCAATATCTTGCCTACGACACGTTGTCCGATGTCATGAAATCGTGGCTCAAGGGCCTGCGGTTTAAACACGTGGTCAGTGGGACGGAACGTCCCGAAGAAGTACCTAATCCCGTCTGGCATCCGGCGGTGAGAACAAATCCCGTCACCGGCCGTAAGGCACTCTACGTCACCTTCGCCGCACGCTGTATTGAAGCCGAGGGTATGACACCCGAGGAAGGTGCAAATCTAATTCGCTTTCTCTACCAACATTCACTTGCCAATCACGCAATGTATCGGCATCGGTGGCGCCCTGGAGACTTCGTTATGTGGGACAACCGTTGTTCGCTGCACGCCGCGGTCTACGACCACGGCGAACAACCTCGAACGTTATATCGGGTTATGTGTGAGGGCGAGCGGCCCTACGAAGATTAGGCGGAACCTACCCAGATTATTAATCTGAGGGCTGGCCAGGTCGACCACGACCGGGTCGACGATTTCGATCCCCACGTCGGGCGTTGTCCCGCCGCGTCTGCATCCTTTCCCGCGCAGCCTGACGCTCTGACTCGGACATAGACTCCCACCGTTCGCGTTGACGTTGGCGTTGCTCTTGTCGACGCTGCTCACGTGCTTCCCGATCCGCGGCACGGTCGGCATCCGATCCTCGGGGTGGAGGACGGCCTCGATCACCTTGATCGCCCGGTCTCGGTCTTCGAGGCCCACGAGTATCACGGCCCTCATTGCCTCGAGGTGGGCGAGCATCACGAGGTGCATCGCGATCGTCAAAGCCTGGCACAGCACGTTCACGAGCCATTCCTTCAGGCGCCATCAATAGACAAAGTGCAGCCACTGGGATCATCAACAACTTGGACATAATCTTTTTCTCGTTGATAGGTCTACTCAAACCACTTGTACGTATGCGTATACACAATTGGTCGGTATTTTAGATCAATTTCAGCGAAAAAATGACACTCCAATCCTTTTGACGCGCAAGGCACCGGAACGTAGCGTTAATGGTGCTTTCATACATTCGACGGAAATTTTGAGAATGATGGCGTCTATGCTTCGGCATAATTTATGGCTATTAGTGGCTTTGGGCGCGAATTACGTCGGCGGAACCGACTACATGGTGGCGGGTGGCGATGCTCACACCTGCGCCATCGATGACTTCAGGGTCGTCTGTTGGGGCGCTAATGAATTTGGCCAGACCGATGTTCCGGCCTTAAGCAACCCCACAATAGTCGCTACAGGAGATGGCTACACATGCGCTCTGCATGACGAGGGTGTCGCGTGTTGGGGATATAACGGCAGTGGACAGACCACTGTCGCTTCATTGACCAATCCAACGCACGTAAGCGCAGGCAGTTTTCATGCTTGTGCCCTTGATGATACCGGGATCGTTTGTTGGGGTTGGAACGAGGAGGGGCAAACAACGATTCCGGGGCTCAGCAATCCACGGGCGCTAGATGCAGGAGGCATGCATACGTGTGCGTTGGATGACACAGGAATCGTTTGTTGGGGGTATGACGGTTACGGGCAATCCACCGTCCCGGAGCTACAAAATCCAACCAGGGTGAGTTCCGGCGGCTTGCATACCTGCGCATTGGACGATTCCGGGATTCATTGTTGGGGCTATAACGGCGAAGGCCAAACCGAAGTCCCATCATTAACTCGTCCAAAAGAAATTACGGCCGGTTGGGACTTTAACTGCGCGCTCGATGACTCTGGGGCGATCTGCTGGGGTTTCAACGAGCATCACCAAACGACGGTCCCGGCGCTAAACGGTCCCACGAAAATCGATGCGGGTGAGTCTCATGCCTGCGTGCTAGTGACTTCCGGCATCGAATGCTGGGGCTGGAATGACTCCAGTCAGATTGACGTTCCAGTTCTCAGTAATCCAACTCACGTCCAGGCCGGTGATATGCATACGTGCGCGATAACGGAGACGGATCTGCGTTGCTGGGGATCAGACAACTACGGTCAAACAAGTACCCCCAGTTTGAGCAATCCAACCTGGATCGGTTCGGGTGACGCGCACAACTGTGCGATCGCAGATGAAGGCATCATATGTTGGGGATCAAACAGTAATGGGCAAACTGATGCACCATCGCTAACTGCTGTCCAGCAGGTTGAAGGTGGCGCGTTCCATAGTTGCGCCCTCGTCGAAGATGGAGTCGCCTGCTGGGGCGATAACAGCGACGGTCAGAGTGATGCCCCTAACCTTAGCAACCCGAGCCATATAAGTGCTGGTGCCTTTCATTCTTGCGCGGTCGAAGACTCAGGAATCACGTGCTGGGGGTTTAACAGCGACAACCAAACCGACATACCCTTTCTTGATAACCCAACCCAGGTCAGCGCGGGTGGATATCACACGTGTGGTCTTGACCGCTCGGGAGTCAGCTGTTGGGGGTATAACGACGACGGCCAGACCGATGTTCCTGTACTAAGCAATCCGACCGAAGTGCGGGCCGGCGACCGCTACAGTTGCGCAGTCGACGACAACGGGGTGGTCTGCTGGGGCAACAACGAATTCAAGCAATTAACGGCTCCAGATCTACTAAGCCCAAACCAACTATCGTCAGGCCGTTATCACGGCTGCGCCATCAGAGGAACATCGATTGCGTGCTGGGGTCGGAATAGCGCAGGACAAGCCAACGTCCCAGGTCTCGTTTTCGATCGCGATAAAGACGGTGTCAGTAATCAGATAGACACAGATAACGATAATGATGGCACCCCAGACGACCTCGACGCGTTCCCCTTTGATGCCTTGGAGACCGAGGATACCGATGCCGATGGAGTAGGGGATAACGCCGATGCGTTTCCCGAAGATGCCACTGAGACCGTGGATACCGACGGCGATGCGGTTGGAAACAACGCTGATGACGACGACGACGGTGATGAGGTGTCGGATGCACAAGAAGCACTTGATGGCACCGATCCGCTGAACGGATTTGATTGTAGAACTTGCTTTCACTTCGATATCGACGTTGACGGTGATACCACGGCTCTAACGGATGGCCTTCTGGTACTACGACATCTTTTCGGATTTACCGGGACAACACTTACTGACGGTGCGCTCGCGTCCTCGGCTTCTCGGATGGATGGTGAAGCCATTGCTGCCTACCTAAACAACAACGCGGATAATTTGGATATCGACGGTGACGGTTCGACAAGTGCCTTAACCGACGGCTTGTTATTACTGCGGTATCTGTTCGGTTTCGATGGGGCGACTTTGATTGATGGCGCGCTCGGTGATAGCGCGACCCGTACAACTGCCGAAGGCATCAAGTCCTATATTCAAGCAAGGATCTCGACGGATACGTAGGGTGCGTCTCACTCAGCTCTACGGCGGCTACTTATCGAGTGGAGTGTCATCCTGGATGTCCTGACGCATCCTGGATAAGCTTCATACAAGACTAAAAAGGTGAACGCGCCATGTTTGGATCACAGCTAGTCAACGAACAAGCGACTTGGGACCAGATCAAAGCAGTCCTTGAGGTGATGGACTCGGGTCGTTGGACGAGCGTCTTCGCCTACGATCATTTTATTCCGCCGTGGCACCACACGGACGAGATCATGGAGCATGAATTCCTGAATACGCTCGAGGGTTGGTCATTGCTAGCTGCATGTGCAGCGGTTACCGACAACCTCAAACTTGGCATCCTCGTCGCCGGAAATACATATCGTAATCCAGGCCTGATGGCAAAGATGGCAGCTACGGTCGACGTCGTTGCACCAGGCCGAGTCATGCTCGGAATCGGTGCAGGTTGGAATGTTAGAGAGCATCAAGCCTACGGATGGGAATTTCCCTCCATGCGCGAACGCTCGGACCGACTCGAAGAGGCATGCGAACTCATTCGAAAGCTTTTCCACTCAGGTCCAGAAGAACGGATCGATTACAACGGTGAGTACTACCAACTCAAGCAAGCGGCCTTCGCGCCAAAAAGTGGCAACGGAGAGCCGATCCCAATCATGGTCGGCGGCACCGGTGAAAAACGCACTCTAAAGACTCTTGCCATGTATGGCGACATCATGAACGTAATCGCGAGTCCCGAACGAGTGAAGCATTTATCGGGGGTCTTGGAGAGACATTGTGAGGCTGTTGGGCGCGATCCGTCGGAAATCCAGAAGACGGTCCACGTACCCATTCGAATCGTCCACGATGAAAAAAAAGCTGAAGAAATTCGTGGCGAGAACGTCTGGTCGATGATCGGATCACCCCAGTACGTGATCGACCGAATCGGGGATTTCCTCGAGGTAGGCATAACCGAGTTCACACCACAAATCCGACCTCAAAGGCCCGAGATATATCAGGAACTCGACGAAGAAGTGTTTTCAGCATTCGATTGAAGGCCAGGGAAATTAGCTCGGGGTAATGGGTTCAATCAGACTCTTCGGATAGATCAACAATGAGCTGCTTTAGTTCATCGACGGCGCGGCTCATAAGCAAATTCGATTTCCCGCGTTGAGGTAACGACATACTTTCGTCATTCGCATAATCAGGCGCCTCCTTAACAGGCTGGCTCCAGTCACACAAACGGAGCGCTTCCCCGAGACGATCAATAGTGCTTCCTAGTTTTTCGATGACTATTTGATTACGACGGTTCAATTGTCTCGACATAATCGACTGCCTAGGGCGTTATGGATGAGCCCGATCTTACCGTTTCTGCGAAAGACAAATGGCTTGCCGCCCAAGCCCCTATTAACGCTAAGATTCGTTCCATGCCTATAAGAATAGATCCTAAGGACGCTACGCTGGGTGCAACGATCACGGGCATCGACTTAGCGCACTTAGACAACACGAGTTGGGACATCGTGAGGCAGGCATTTCTGGAATTCGGTGTACTCATTTTTCCAGAACAGGCACTGTCCGACGACGCGCAAATTGCCTTTGCCTCGCGTTTTGGCGCATTGGAAACACCGCTCGCCGCTATCTCCAACGAACGCTCAAACGGGGAGGTTGTTGACGATAACGACTTACCGTACTGGATATTGCGCGGGAACGAACGCTGGCATATTGACAGCTCCTTCAAGCCACTCGCAGCCAAGGCATCCTGCTTAACGGCCATGGCAATACCCGACGCTGGTGGTGAAACCCAGTGGGCGGATATGCGAGCCGGCTACGACGCTTTATCAGACGAGATAAAGCAACAGGTCCACGGTCTCTGCGCCCTGCATTCCAACTACTATTCCCACGAGATGTTGGGACAGGTTCCACAAACCGGTGATGGCTACGGATTCCACACGAAGGGAGCCCCGTTGCGTCCGTTAGTCAAAACTCATCCGGAAACAGATATGAAGTCGCTCTATATAGGACGCCATGCGTATGGCGTCCCCGGCTTGACGGACAAACAATCGGAAAAACTGCTCGCCAAGTTACTAGCCTTGGCGGCTCAACCTCCGCGGGTCACGGAACATCACTGGCAGCTGGGGGACCTCGCAATATGGGATAACCGTCGGGTGCTTCATCGAGTCGCCCCGTACGATTATTCGCAATCCAGAATCATGCGTCATACCCGCGTTGCGGGAGACCCCGCGTCTGAATTGGCCGGAACGCTACCAGACATTCGCGCAACGAGTTACCAACCCAGCCAGACAGCTGACAAGTAACGCCGGTCACAGGACAGATTACGTTACCTAGGAAAATCTTAAGGAAACACAATGACCGACGAACACCTGACCAGACCAAATAAGAACGCCCACCCTCGTATCGAGGACTTGGCGGGTGGCGTTGCAATTGTTACAGGAGGTGCGTCAGGTATCGGTTACGCATTGATTGAGGCGGCAATAGCGCATGGCATGCATTGCGTCATCGCGGATATCGAAACGGAAGCGATACGAAGCGCTGAAGACAACCTCAGGGTCCCAGCAAACGAAGCCGGTGTCGAACTACTCGGCTACACCGTAGACGTTTCTTCCGAAGAGAGTGTCGTGGAACTCGCGGATGCCATATCCAGTGCGTTCCCTGATACACCAATCTCCTTACTCTGCTGCAACGCGGGTGTCGGTGGCGGCGGTGGCGTGTTGACGGCAAGAGATATTGACTGGGACTTCGTCATCGGGGTGAATGTCAAAGGCGTCGCGAATTGTGTACGAACTTTCGTTCCGAAAATGCTTTCGCAAAATGCAAACGGCGCGGTCGTAACAACCTCGTCGCAAGACGGTATCTGCTGTGCACAAGGCGTCTATGGCGTCACCAAACACGCTTGCGTCGCGCTGACGGAGGCGCTTTACAATGAGGTTCAAGGCGCGCTTTCCGTGCATGTCTTGTGCCCCAACGCAGTCGCTACGAATATCGTTACGTCAGAGCGGAACCGCCCAGAACGGTATGGCGGTGTCGCCAAAGGAACTCCACCCAGTGGTACCAAGCCAAACCCAATCGCCGAGCGCTTTAAAGCGTTCGGGATGGCGCCTTCTCGATGCGCCGAGATGGTCTTCGACGCAATTCAATCGGGCGAATTCTATATATTGGCAGAGGCACCTGATGATCCTGGCTACGTGTATCTCGAAGCGCAAACCAGGATGGAAGCCATACTCAACAAGGGTCTTCCCTCAAGACCCAAAAGCGAGTTGTTAACCAAAGTATTCAATCTTCGAATACCCCTCCCAGACAACGAATAGCTCGAAGTTACGTAGAGTGCGATTCGGACGAAACAATCAATCGTTAAAACTAAAGGCGATCCGGTTAGTCACGCCGTCTACTTCAACTGGCTCGCCATTCACCACTCGGGGTATGTATCGAAATTGGCCCACCGCGTCGAGTGCAGCTTGATCAAAAATTCTGGGTGGGTTGGCATCGATAACTTTAGGATCACGGATCCCGCCCTCCCGTGTGACCGTAAATTCGAGTAGGACATACCCTTCGATGCCACGGACGATGGCGCGACGTGGATAGACGGGCGATTTTTTATAAATCGGCGCATAGTTGGTGTCTTGATGGCCGGTCGTTAACAATCCGGCCGCTTGCAAGTGTTCAGTCGCCATCCGCTCATCGCCTATCTCAAGATAATTAATCGATAGTTTCTGGTGTAGCGCGAATTGGTACCGACTGAAGCCCTCAACATCTTTTCCGTTTCGAAGAATTCGTTCATATGCTTTGCTTTGCGCGTCGCCGTTTTTGAAAGATGCAGCATTCACTGCGGCTATCAAAGTGTGAACGTGTTTCCTTCCATATATTTGCTCATACAAATCTTCCGCCTCAACGCTGTACCGCCGACTGTCACGTAATCCGATCTTCGAAATATTTTGATAGAGATCCGGTAGCAGTGTGGCTTCGTTACTGCGCTTTGCGATGCGTTCAGCCAGCCCAACCAAGACATACATCTGTCGATGTCTCTTGGTTTGTTCATCTCCAAACGAATTGCTCTGAAGTCCCTTCGCCAGCGCTTGGATCAATAGCGTCATGGGTACTACAGTCTCGTCAGCCTTTTCCCCATATACGCGTCGATAACGCGCTACCACCAGTTCGGCAACACGAAGTCCTCTCCATCGGAAGCTTGTAAAGGCGTTGAGCGTTTTGGCTAGATTGAAAGAAAGAACAGCGGTATTGGGATGATCTGTACCGTAGATCTGCTCGCTCAGCTCTAGCGCCAAGATGCCAAGACGCTCCGCATTCGGCAAGTCGCCGTTGTCCGAGAATTGCTGATATTGGTCGTGGGCATCTTCGAGGTCTTTTTTAAGACTTAAGGGGTCGCTATTTCCATACGCAGGGGACGACAACGCGATGATTGCAATCGCCCCCCACGAGATGCCTGTCAGCGAATGTCTCAAGACGAATCGCCTATAGAAGAATCAATAGGAGAACCGTTAACCGGCAAGCGCAACGATCATTTCTCGTACGACCATGACCGCTAAAGTGATACTTGCCCCAATAAACATCGTCAACCTCGTCGCGACGTTATTGACGGTCGCTTGCACGAGCGAATGTGCAACCCGGAATCCAACGAAGAACCAGGCACATCGGACATGAATCAAGTCAACGTGGCCTACTAGATGAATGTATACGGCGGTTGCGTAAAAAAGCACCGGTTGCTCGAACAGGTGGTTGTAGTTGTCGGTAATATTCCGCATGCCGGCGGACATGTTTTGTTTCATGTCGTCTGCATATTTGCCGCCTTGAAGGTTCGGGAAATTCTTCACGATTATCGGAAGCCGTGATGCAAAAATTACAATCGTCATGGCGAGTGTTAACACCATCATGCCGAGTACGGGCGAGAGAATATCCATGGTCCATAATTCCTTAGTTACCGTTGTTTGACGGTTGCATAGTGCCCCGATTAATTTGCTTGAGAAACCTTTTCCGCAGAACTAAGTGGAACAGTTGTCGCACCTGCTAAACTCGATCGAAATCCAGTCGCTGAGTTAGGAAAGAAATGCCGTGTTGTAACGTTCATGAGTATCGGGCTCGTGTGTTGGATGTTGTTACCCATGTGACAGTCTCTAGTGCCTAGGCATCGCGGTACCTTTAAGCCAAGCCGACCGGAGCCCTACGAGCTCTCCCGCGGGCGAGTCGAAGACTTTATTCAATGCCCCGCATGTTTTTGGTTAGATCGCGTGAAAGGAGTCAAGTTCCCATCAATCCCAGGCTTCAATATTAATAGCGCTACCGATCTACTCCTTAAACGCGATTTCAATCGGTATCGCGAGAGACAATTGTCCCACCCATTTATGATTCGAAACGGATTAGAGCATCTGGTTCCATTCGCTCACGAAGATCTAGAACGGTGGGTAAACGCACTTCATTTCGGCGCCTCACTCAACCACTTCAATACAATCCATGAAGAAACCAACATCCTTTTTGGCGGTGGTATTGATGATGTATGGCGCAACGTCGAGACGGGCGAGCTGCACGTTGTCGACTACAAAAGTACCTCTCAGGGCGTAATGGCTCCGAAAAAAGAGCCGAAAGAGATCAATCTAGAAGGTCGATGGAAACAAGGGTACAAACGGCAAATCGAAATGTATCAGTGGATCCTTCGGCGCAAAGGTTTTCAGGTTAACGACGTCGGGTATTTTGTCTATGTCGACGGTCAGCACTACGGCATCGATGGCATGCTCGACGACACCGAAAACCAGGCAAACATGAGCTTCAAAGCGACCTTGCTTACTTATCGAGGCGATGATTCATGGGTTGCCGACGCCCTACAGAACGTTCACACAGTGCTAAACCAAAGCCACTGTCCAAACCATGATCCGGATTGCGAACACGCGCGATTTTTCGATGGCGTCGCGGAAGCAATGGATGAACCCGCTGCCACGAATGGAGGTAATCAACAGATGACTGAGTTCATTAGCAGCGATTTAAAGGCGGCCGCCGATCGCGTAGCCGAAGCATGTCAAAAACTGCAACAAAGTCTGTCAGAACGGAAGTACCTCGAATCCGATAGTGAATTGATTGATTTTCTGCGCGTTCAACTCCAAGGCGGTGAAGATCAGCTTCGATCCATCGCAGAGGACGTATCGAAAAGAGATTCCGCGGGCGGCTAGGTGATGAAATTGACTCGGGATTCGAATCCTCGACGAATCCGACACCGCATCGGTATCCTATTCATCGACGACCAACGAGTTGAACCATGTCGCAAGATCATCTCAACGACGACCAAAAACAGTGTTTTTTCAACGACGGCTTCATCGTCATCAAAAATATCGTTCCACGCTCCTACATCAAAGCGGCGAAAGAATTAATAGAAGACGTCTTGCCACGGGATAAACGGATCCTACTGGTGCCTCGAGAACTAGCTATCCATCCAAATGTCCTAAGGCTATTCAATGAAACCAGTCTTAAAAATATTCTGGAGACCGAGCTCGGACCATTCCCGGAGGTGATCAGTTCGCAAGTTGCTGTGACACCCGGATTCGACACAATGGGGGGAAGACCACGCCCTCACGTGGATGGGAGTTGGAGTGGGGCGATACCCGATTCAGCGAACGATATTGAACCCGTGAGGGGTCGCCCCCTAGACCCTGCACCGTATTTTGGCGAAAACGATGATCGACGCGGCAGCAACGATGGCCAATTGTGGCAAGATCCGGACCGAACCATATCCCTTGGTAGTTACTCAGCGCTGGTAGGCGTCGCCCTCAACGATCAATCCATACCTGGACGGGGGCAATTCGCCGTTCTCAAAGGCATGCATGAAACAGTCGAATCCGCGTTCCGCTTTCAGCGCGATACCGGAGGCGTCATCGGGCCGGAGGGGCCAGACTGGCCACGCATCAAGGCGACGGAGGAGGGGCAAACCTACTTGAATGGATTGCCGGAATCGGTCCGGACACGTATGCAAAAGATGTGCAAACACAGCAATCCGGTTGATGGCTGGGAATGGCCAGAATTGACTCCTGTCCTTTTAGAAGAAGGCGACGCGGTCATCGCGCTACACAGTTGTCCACATACGGCCACGCCCAATCGTGGAGCGGAACCTCGAATGAATATCTATTTCAGAATACGTCGCTTGCGAGAAGAAAATCCCCACGAAGGCAGTCGCCGCTTGGGACACGGCGTAAGCGATCACCTGGATCGTGGCTATTACGGCCAGTTCCTCGAATACCCTGCCACATACAACCCATGGAAGACATCAATCGACAAACTCTGCAACCATTGGGATGAATGGCAAGGGATGCAAGATTTCGTCGCCGAGAATTCTCTAGCGCCATAAATAGGACTACCCGTTTACTGTGTCGGCCTTCAATGCTGTCGACAATCGTTATAAGGAACGACGACATGCCCAAATACCGACACCATCACATTCATCTCATGAGCCACGACGCGATGGCAGCGGGTAGATTTTATGAATCCATGTTCGGTGCCAAGATCCTCAAATCGAAAGGCGCGAACGGATTACCGCGATGCAATATGGAGTTAGACGGACAAACGATATTGATCTCCACCGTGACCGAAGACATCACTCGCATGTCCAAAAACCCGCACCAGCAATTGGGACTAGACCATATAGGTTTACGAGTCGATGACATGGATGAAGCGGCGATTCAGTTAAAAGGCCTAGGCGCAGAATTTTTGATCGAACCTCGTGAAACCACCCCCGGTGTCCAAATCGCGTTCGTCCGCGGTCCGGACGGAGTCAACATTGAGTTGGTTCAATACCCTGACAGGGGCTAGCCTTAATCCGTCTGCCAAGACATGCCGAAATGGGAACTTATCCTTCCCAGAAACACTCGCGCAGCCCAACGTGTTGCAGCCAATTCTCCACGAGCACGAGTTCTTCCACGTCCAACGTATTCCGAATACGTTCACTCACCAACTCGGCAGAGAGGGGCGGATAGGGTCGCGTCAAATAACTGACGGTTTCCCCGTAAATATTTGCTTTAAAAGCCTTTGCGCCGATCAACGACGCTTCGCGATTAGCCAGAAGGTAGGGTCGGTACGTTGTCTTCATTTCTCCAAGGACAAATTGGGCAAATTCTGTTGAATCCGGAAACGGAGCAAGTTCACCCACGCCATTCCAGCTATTAGCTTCTGTCTCCGACCATGCAATAACTTTCGGGAACCCTGACGTCACTTTTTTCGGGGTTGGATCCATATTGGTGTGAGCTCGAAGACCACCAAGAACAATGCAATCCACCGCAGTGGGCCGATCGCCCATAAGATAGGCTGACTGATTGAGCTGCGCCTCCGCAGCTTCAAGAATACGGACGTATTCGGCCTCAGCAGCGGCCTGTTGTTGTTTTGATTCGGTACCGGTCGCCCGGCATGCTCGAGGGCCCCAATTCAATACCTGAGCCGCGGCCGCCTCGTTTCCCCCTGACATTCGTAGTGACGCGAAGCGAGCACTTTCTTCATGGTGCCATCGGTAATGCACCATCGTTCGTGCAATCCATTCATCAAAGTACTCCTCGACTACGTGCACGAGAACCCCGAGGGGACCATCGGGGTACATCCGCCGATCTACAAAGCGGCCGTCTAACATAGTCATAAGCGGTGTCGTGTCGGCAATCATCCAGTTTTCTGGCGTGTGTAGTACAGGGACTTGATGGGTCCCCGAACGGCTCTCGATTTCCTCACGCATATCCGGCGTTTTAGACCGCAATTCGAATTCGGCGCCATAGAACAGCATGGCGGCTTCCAGCTTCCTCGTGAAATAACTAAGTTCGCCACCGTATACGATAAATTTTCTTGGCATGACAGGCCCCTATTTCCAGCGAGTCAGGCAACCATAGCAAAGTGAACAGGACATACGGTCCGGTCACCATCGATAGTCACGGGGAACAAGGACTTTCGACAACTAAATGACAACGCAGCGTCTCCTGTCCATGCTCCCATTCCAGATCCCGGATAAGGTAGGCAACATTTGCTATCGGATAAGGCAACTGATCCAAAAACTTGCGATAACTCAGCTCGTACCTTTCTAGCGCAACGAGAACGGTTTCGGCCTCCTCCCGACTCTCAAAAGTCATCCCATTGCCATAAAGATGCGTGCCCATCACCCGTTGAAGGTATTCAATACGGGCTTCATGAGGTTGTTGTTCAAATCGAAGCGCCAACGCCTCGGTTGGAGCCCAACGAGCAACGTCTTCCCTGACAGATGCCTCGTCCGGCAGCGCTTTCAACGCATCACCCATGAGCGTACTGCTCCAGAAGACGACGGCCTTGTTAAGCGTATTGTGGTTTGGGTGGGACAATCGGTGCCGTAATGTAGGATCGATTATCCACGCTAGATGACTCATAGGTCTGCGCTACCACCGTCCTTGAGAAACTTTCCCCACACCGATTTTAACCGAGCGAGGACATCTTGGGTCGTGCGTGGCGAAAGGCATTCAATGAATGTCGTCAAAACAACTTGCGAGACCTTGATACAAGGAGCGCGAATGCTTTTTTTGGTCCATGCTCACGTATTGTCATCGGCAGCGAGCCCATCTTTGACGACGAAGACCAAGAATATCTACCTGACCTCGCCTTCGTTATTAGTCCTAGTTTTTTCACTCGCGATCAGCGGGTGCGGCGAGAATCAAATCGGTCGACCTGATGTCGATCTACAAATGATTGAAACGGATGCGAAGCCCGGCAGTTCCGCGCCCCATCTCGCTACCGACATTGATGGCCTGGTCGTATTGAGTTGGCTTGAACCAAATGGCCTCAAGACCGCACTGCGATACAGCGTCTTCGAACGAAATGAATGGGCACCTTCGAATTTAGTAGCCACGGGCGCTAATTGGTTCGTCAACTGGGCAGACTTTCCATCCGTTACGCCGATTTCGGGAAGCCTATGGGCCGCGCATTGGTTGGTTCGACAGCCTGCCGGCGGCTATGCGTACGACGTCGAAATAGCTCGCTCCACTGACGCCGGAATCACTTGGTCTGAATCAGAGAAACCCCATCACGACGGTACTCCAAGCGAACATGGTTTCGTGAGCCTGGGCTCGTACAAAGAGGAGGTCATAGCCGTTTGGTTAGATGGCCGAGAAATGGTAGGCGGACACGATGGATCTGGCGAGAAGACCACGGGCGGCATGACGCTGCGATCAGCCAGTGCCGCAATGGGGAAACCGTTTCAAAAGTTTCATGTGGTAGACGATCTCGTTTGCGATTGCTGTCAAACCGATCTCGCCATCGCTCAAAGTGGTCCTATCTTGGTGTACCGCGACAGAACTTCCAATGAGATCCGAGATATCTATGTTTCGCGACTACTGGACGGACGTTGGGAGCCGGGGCGCTCAATTTTTCAGGATAAGTGGCGCATCGGGGGTTGTCCCGTCAATGGACCCGCTATTGCGGCGCAAAATGGGTCTGTCGTTGTCGGATGGTATACCGAAGCAAACTCAACACCCCTCGTCCGGATGATTCGTTCCGACGATGACGGCAGATCATTCGGACCACCCGTGACCATCGATTCGGATTCACCGGTTGGGAGAGTGGACATCGATTTTCTCGAAAGTGGAGAAGCCGTCGTCAGTTGGATGGGCGAAAGCGATCCAGATGAGGGTACGCTCCTTTGGCGAGTGATTTCAAAAGAGGGCAGGCTAGGTCCATTGCAGAAAGTCACAAGCATTAGCACGCGGCGAAATGCTGGCTTCCCACAAATGAGTCGCGTTGGAAACGGGCTTCTTTTTGCTTGGACAGACACGTCCAGTGGCGCCTCTACAATTAAAACAGCCCGCGTACTTTTTCCTCACGAGAATTAGCGTCCGATCAACCACCTCAAGGATTCGCGGCCTTGCGCTAAACAGATCGATCTGATCAGCTACAAGAAATCAAAAGGAAGCAACTCCATGATGAAGACAGGATCAATTTGGATGGCGGGAACCTGCCTTATCGTTCTCGCAGCCGGGGCTTTCGCTGCACATCACGAAGGAGCGTCTGAGACGATCGAAAACGATGCCAAGCCGCTATCGGAACCCGAGAAAGAGACCTCCAGCGCGAAAACAAAAACGGAGGAGGGCCAGCCGGCCGGTCCTACTAACCAAAACCCATGCATGGAGGACATTAGAAAACATTGCGCCGATTCTTTTGGCACCGGTGATCGTGGTGCTGTCATGCAGTGCATCCAAGAAAACTACTCGAATTTTTCCGAGCAGTGTCAGGAAGCGATTCAAGCGCGCATGCAAGGACAATAAACGAACGGAATTACTCAGTACTGAATAACCAGCGGAGCGAATCCGCAAAGATTGCACCAGCATGGCGTAGTGAGTGCATGCCCTCTCCGTAGACAAATCGGTACTCGTAATCTGCGAACTGGAGTGCTTTAGCCAATTGTTGATTCGCCAACGGCCAGTTACCTAACCAATTGTCGAGATCGTGTTTACCACTCTGGAGAAATACCCTAATTGGCTTTTTCACGCTCGTCCGCACCAAATAGGGATAGTTGTGGCCTCCACGTATGTTTGTAAACGAACCGCAATGGCTCAGTACCAATCCAAACGCCGAAGCATCATGCCAAGCGGCGTTGAACGCGCATATGCCACCGCTCGACATTCCGCATATAAGGCGCATACGAGGATCAGGGTTTAGCTCGCATCCGAGGGTAGATTCGACCAGCGGAAGCACCTCGTCGTTAACAAACTTCACGTAACGGGGCGTGACGGAATCATATTCGTAAGATCGACCCCGGTCAGGATAACTTCCATCGGGAACGGGCTCATCGGGAGTCCCAGGATTCACAAAGACCCCGACAATTGACGGGAGTTTCCCGGCGTGAATAAGCGAATCGAATACAGCCGGCGCACGGACCGGTCCAACACGGTGCACGTAACCGGCACCGTCATTAAAAAAAGCGAGGGCAGGGCGGACCCTCTGGGGATCGAATTCTGGGGGGGTGTAAATCCAGATATCTCGGGTGGTTTCCGGAAAAATCTCGGTATCACGCCAATCCCGGATCTTTTGAACTTTTCCTCTTGGTATCGACCGGGAGGACGCCTCGGCACACGGGTTGTACTGGTTATCGTCCAGCATTGCCGTCGGATGCACACGAGGCTGGGGTAAGTAATCGTTTTCTGGAAGGCGATCGAGACCGTGTGCAATAAAGGTTTCAACGTCGAACGGCATCATGAACTCCTACCAATTAATCCATATCTTCGTCGATTATAGTGCGCTGAAAGGCCAACGACTGACTTCGTCGAACCGATCGTTATACGGGCCGAAAAGCGTTCCAAGTTCTTAGAGAAGATCGAATCATTGTACGGTCCATCCGTTGCATTGTCGGACCGCAGGTGCAATGTTTGCAGACGTTACACGGAGACCGAATTGTGACCGACACGTTACTCGCAACCACCCCCAATCAAGAGCATGTCGGGATTTCTTCGGTGTCAGAAGAATTACCGAGCATCGTGGATTGGTTGCCTGGCGGATTGATTCCGGTTTGGGAAATCGTTCTGGCAACACCTTTCTTGGCCTCACTCGTTATCGCGATAACGTTTTACCTTTTCGCCCTCGTTTTACGGGGCGTAATTTTTCGGGGCTTAGTCCACTTAGCCAATATGACGGACTCACTATTGGACGACGACGTTCTTCAATACGTACGCAAGCCAGCGTTTACATCGGTCCTATATTTCGGCCTCACGCTAGCAACGAACGTAGCTCCGCTTCCTTTTGGTAAGCAGTTGATCATCAATATTTTGTTGTCGGTGATCATCGGCAGCTGGATGCGCGCATCAATATTGATATCAACCGTGTTACTCGACACGTTAGAACGGCAGGATGGCTTCAGCTTGATCGAAATACGGACGAAGCCGTTATTCGACCTCACCGTGAAAATCCTAACCATTCTCGTCGGCAGTTACTTGCTGTTACTCATTTGGGGTATTAATCCTCTCGGTTGGCTCGCTTCGGCCGGTATTGTGGGTATCGCCATTGGTTTCGCAGCACAAGACACTCTGGCCAACGTGTTTTCAGGCTTTTTCATTGTCGCCGATGCCCCCTACAAGATTGGCGATTACATCACCCTCGATACCGGTGAACGGGGATTGGTATCACGTATCGGACTGCGGAGTACTAGGTTGCTCACGCGAGACGATGTCGAAATCACGATTCCAAATGGGGTGATCGCAAGCGCCAAGATCGTCAACGAAAGCGGGGGCCCTTACCTAAAAATTCGAGTACCCATTGCCTTCGGAGTCGCCTACGGTTCTGACGTCGATCAAGTGTCCGAAGTCATCCAGACCATTGCTGAGTCGCATCCATCGGTTTGTGAGCAACCGAAGCCTATGGTTCGAATGCGTGCGTTTGGCGCTTCCAGTCTCGATTTCGATCTCCTTGTCTGGATTGAGGATCCCCAATACAAAGGGTCGATTTCCCACGATCTCTTAGTCGAGATCTACAAGGCCTTTGGACGCGAGGGCATCGAAATACCGTACTCGAAACAAGACCTTTACATAAAACAACTGCCGCAGCCCGAATAGTTCGCAACCACGAATCGTCATTTAGCCGACTTAGAAGCCAGCGCAGACCATCGCTCCGGTCTACGAATCGTCCTCAGGCGTGCAGCTGCGGCGTAATAATTCCAAGCTCAATCGAAGTCTCGACTACATCGCGGATTGTGTCTTCGACCGGTCGAATCGTAGCGCGGAGTATTTCTTTGGCCTTTTTGCAGTCGTTCAGGACATTCGACTCGACCGTGATCGTCTTTCCGGCACTGGTCACGGTGGCTGGCTCTCCCAATTTGAACGAAGGAAAGTTTTCCTTAATCACTACAGTAACGTCGGTTCCAAACCGAAGTGCAGAACGGCCACCACTCCCATGCATAACGTAACGATTACCGCCGTGAGAGCCCTTGTGGTCCGCGGCTGATTCGGCGGCGAGACGATGCGCTTTAACCAAATCCCTTACGTCGATAATGTTGTAATACATATCGTATTTAGAAGGCCAGGAAGGCTCGAGCCCTCCAGCAAGACGTCCAATCTGCTCGATCCACTGACCCACCTGCGCCTTAAATAAAATCGGTCCACAGATCATGGCCGGATTCATGGTGATCGTGTCCCATAGTCCGACACTCGCGTCAGCGGCAGCGTTAATAAAGTGCTCAGTATCGACCTTACTCTTAGCATAGGAATTTCTTGGATGGTCCCAATGCTCAGGGCTTACGTCATCGGATGCCCAATCGGTTTCAGTCCACTCGTAACCTTTCGGAAGTGATGCGCCCTTTGCTCCAGAAACGGCCGCCATTGAACTGGTGTAGATCATCCGCTTCACGGACCCGCTGGCATTAATTGCGTCGATAACGTTCTTGGTGCCGACCATCCCACCGTCGTAAACGTCCCGAGCTACATCACCACTACCCAGCGGTTGAGATTTCCCATCGGCCGAATTTCCAAGTACGGCAGCGACATGGAACACGCCGGCACATCCCTTGAATGCGTCATCGTACGAGCCTCGGGTGAATAAATCGCACCCGTCAATAATTTCGACATGTGCCAGTCGACTCAGATAATCCACACTGTCCTTACCACGCCACGAACTCGCGTCACGGATACACGCCCTAACATGGTAGCCATGGTGGACCAACTCGCGAACCATGTGTGCACCAGTGAATCCAGAGCAACCTGTCACGGCCACGGGTCCGTCTTGTGGAGATATTGATGCCATTACAAAGTCCGCTGAAAGATCCCATTAGATGGTGATCGCGTGAGCCGCGCAAGCATCATGCTTCGCCGACAACCCGCACGTCTATTTACGGATCAATGAGGCCTTTCAGCCACCTAAACGCCAACTCCGCCACATATCGTCACCGACAGGCTCGTCCGCTCGAAAGAGCTTCGCGTCCTTAAACCATTCGTATTGATTGGCGTCTTTGTGTTCTTCATCCGTCAGAACCGGCTGATTCCGCGTAAAATCGGCAAACAAAGCCCATCGGATGTCAGCACCAAGATGTACCCCTACAGAATGTACAGTGCGTCCGTGCCAAAAAACGACACTGCCTTTTTCAGCCACGATTTCATAAGGTTCGATCGTTTCCGCAACCTCTTTCAACGTATCTCGAAACGAGCTAAGCGGTGACCAGTTCGCTTCGTACCGATGCTCTCGAAACATGCGTTTGTGGCTACCTGGATAGACCGTAAAGCCTCCATTACGAGGGTTCACATCCTCCAGATATCCACATGCATTCAACTGCTGACATACCTGATCGGTGTGGGGACCGAGGAAGCGCCCTTGGTCTTCCAATTTTTCCTCAGATTGAGGCTCGCTCGGGAAGACGATGTACACGCCACGCACCCGCGTAATAGCACGCAAATCACGACTTAGAATGGTCTCGGCAACTTCCCGTACGCGCGGATCATTCGGCAAGAGATCCAATATGTAATTTTCGCTACCAAGATCATGGAGCTTGACGATCCGCCGCATGTGTTCAATTGGATGCCGTCCTTGAAACGGGCCGTCGACCGGATGGGGAACCATCTCGGCCCACTCGGGATCCTTCCACGTCTGTTTATCGTCGCGAGATAGCGTCCATGCCGAACCCGGTTTCACTGGTACCTTGGCGAGTAAATGTGTCCATATGCGGTCGAGTGCGGCTTCGAGTTTGTCGGGGTCAAGAATCCTTTTTTTTACGAGAAAGCCGTATTCACAGAAGAAATCCATTTCAGCTTCGGAGACCACTTCGCCCGCAATGGTGAGATCAGGCATTTCAAATACGACGCTTGGCCTTTGCATACCGCTTACGCTAGTTGACTAACGCCTTGCCTCCCTGGTCTAGCACTTGTGCTTTGAGAACCGACCAGTCACCCGTCCATAAGGCACGTGTTGGTGTTGGAAGCGAACCGTCGTACTCAATGGCCAGACCACGTTCAATAGCGCTGAGCGCTCGCTCATAACGCCCCGACTGGCGATAGAGTTCGGCGAGGCTATATAGAGCAACCGACTCAAGGGCCTCTGGAATATCACCGCCCTGTGCAGCGACGATTTCGAAATAGTCTATCGCTTGTAGGTTATCGCCCTTAAGTGCAGCTGCCTGCCCCAGTCGATCGTATATTTGGGCAAGGTCATGCGGTCGATAAGCGGGGCCATCGAAACCGCCATCGTAGATGCGTTCACGTGTTTCGAGTGATCCATTGAGCACGTCGATGGCCGCATCGAGTTTGTTTGCATCCATAAGGATTTGCGATTCAGCCAGTGCTTGCGGTGTGAGATAAAACAGCGGACGGATACGTCGCATCGTTGTCGTCTCGGTATCCAACGTCCTGGCGTCTACATCGATCTTAGACCACTCGTCCCACGCAATTTGGTATGCCTGGATCCACAATTCTCGGGGCGTGCGACCGTACTGTTTGCTTAGTTGAATGGCTTTCGAAAGGCTCACGTGTGCGGTGCACCATTCCTTCGTTTGGATCGCGGCAATGCCGAGCTCTGCGTACGCACTATAGACAAGCCCAGCTGAGCGCGGTGCTTGCGAAGAGAGCACGGCCGCCAGCGCATGCTTTCGCTCGATCACGCTCTGCGACCAAAGTTCTTTTTCCGCATACAACGACCCGAGAAGACTCCCAGCTAAATATCGAAGTTTTCGAGCAGCGAGATTACTGCGGGCGGGTTCATATAACGCCTGGCTCTGTCGAACAGTGTCGATGGCCTCGTCAAGAAGCCCCATTTTGTCTTCCGTTTGCGCTCGGAGATACAAGTACCCGGCGCGATCCACGTCGCCTCTCGATCTCGCAATTCGCCGATCCAGGTAACGAATGGCTTTCTCGAATTCACCCTGCATTTGCCAGTCGGTAATTCTTGACCGGACGTTGTCACTTCGAAAAGACAGTGGATCATGCGGCGTCATAAACCATTTAACGCGATCCCTAACGCCCACCGTGGAGATCGGACGCCCCGCCTTGGTTGCTGGAACAAACCGATACTGGTTCACCGATCCAAGCGCAGCTCGCTCGAAATCACCCCGCATACCATCGCTATTCCAACTCAATGCAGACTCAATAACCGTTGCATCGGCAACCCCACCATTTTCAGTGACGGTAAATTCAACCAACACAAAGCCCTCCGTGCCGCGCTTGAGCGCTTCACGCGGGTACCGAGGAGGATCTTTAAGTAATGCGGAGTGGGGCCGATAGTTGGGTTCCTCGAGAGAGCCACCTAGTCCACATTCTGAAAAAAAAGACGCGTCCAAAGGTATTGCAACCAATACAAGACCGAGCAAGACGTTTGAGCAAAAAAGGTGCATTCGGCTATTCTTCAACTCCGCGCGCATCCTAACGCAAACGGAGAGATGAGCAGTATCCTACATAAAATTCGGCGACACCAAGAACTTCGATTGGAATTTGAATCTTGTGATCCCAATGCGCGCACGTCTGTGTTTAGGGTGGTAGGACCAGTGGCTTCTTCTTTTCTTGGCGTCGCTGCCGCATTGAGAGAGATTCCTGCATGTTGAAACAACAACAGAACCTATCCGGTGACGAGAAGGCCGCGTTGCAGGGGTTTGGTCGCGTTACCACAGATTCGCCTCCGGTGTTCGATCCGGGTAGCGCGATCGAAGCCGCGAGCAGCTTCTTCACAGCCAATGGATACGTCGTTTTAAGCGCCTGCCTCGATCAAGTCGAACTAGATCAACTCAATGAGTTTTACGATCGAACGCAGGAAGAGCGCCCCCATACTTGGGGGCTCAGAAACGATCGTAAGCCACACCACCAGCAACAAGGTTTAATCTTTTCTCAACCCTTGCTCGATTATCCGGAGCTCGATCCCTATACCCAGCATCGTCGTTCGTTCCCGGTGGTGGCCAGTATATTCGGCGGAGAAAAGCATGTGCGGTTCAGCGAATTCAATTTTCGGGAAGCGCCGGAAAATGCGGGCATTGGAGCAATGAACTTCCATCACGATGCGGTTTCTGCCGATCGATTTACCCGCAATCCATACATGCCGTGCGATTGGCTTTGCGCTATTCATTACTTAACAGACGTTGAACCAGGGACTCCCGCATTCTGTGTGGTTCCTAAAAGCAATACCTACAACACTCTGAAGGATGCCTTCCAGGGGCTGGGCGAAACGTACCTCGAGGTACCCATCTACGGGGCAGCTGGAACGTGCGTTTTGTACGATACCGCCATTTTTCATACGAGGCTTGATGGAGACGGCGTACGCTCCCGCCGAACCTGGCACCAGTATTACGCGAGAGGAGGGTGGCTTCCGACCAACACGCGCTACGTTCGACCACCAACGCCAGTACTCACCAATTGGAATCTCTTTCCGGAGCGCTTAGCGTTACACCCCGACCCCAAGACGAGACTGTTCTTTTCCCATTGGAATACTGCGCAATGTGAATGGGTTGCGTCGGGTTTTGCCGACCGAATCCGTGAATCCATGCCGCGAGGTAGTCAATAAATTAACTATTTATCAATCATATATATATTTATTCTCAAGTAATTTATAGAATCTTCATCGACTTAAATGCGGACCCCAAAAGGCCTGCTGTAATAATCTCTGGTCGCTATACCGTAAAAAGCTATGCCAAAAGGGGTTAAGTACATGCTCCCCAATCCATTTTGACTTAGGATTGTAGAAACCGAACGGAGACGCATATGCCGGCGCTTGATGGGATGAGAATCCTCGATATGACTCAATACGAGGCCGGCACATCCTGTACGCAGGCATTAGCGTGGATGGGCGCTGACGTCGTCAAAATTGAAGCGCCCGAATACGGAGATCCTGGCCGCGGCGTCGGGCGGTCGGAAAACAAGGATTACTCGGCCTATTTTTGCGCGTGGAATGCCAACAAACGAAGCGTCGCCATTGATCTACGAACCGAACAGGGACGAGAACTCCTTCTCGGGCTCGTTCCGAAATTTGATGTCTTTGTCGAAAATTATGGTCCTGGTGTTATTGAACGCCTGAACATCGACTACGCATCCCTTCGCGAGCTCCATCCCGGCCTTATATATGCGCGGATTAAGGGCTTCGGTACCACGGGGCCCTACGCAGACTTTCGATGCATGGACATGGTGGCCCAAGCCGCGGCCGGTGCCTTTTCAATCACCGGTGAAGCGGACGGACCACCGATGATGCCAGGCCCCACGACGGGCGATTCCGGGACCGGCGTGCAAACCGCAATGGCTATCCTCGCGGCTTATATACAAAAAGAACGCACCGGGCTCGGCCAGGAGATCGAAATCTCGATGCAAGAAGCGATGATTTACTACGTCAGGACCCGAGCTTTCATCGGATCGGCTTGGGGGACGCGAGCAACCGGACGTAACGGTAACGTAGGCGGCCTTCCACCCGTCAACATCTACGCCTGCAAACCGTTCGGACCCAACGATTACATTTACCTTATGCCAGTGACGCAGGGGCATTGGGACGAGCTTTGTGCAGCGATGGACCGTGGCGATCTGCTCATTGATCCGCGTTTTGAGACCAATCAAGGACGTGCGCAAAACGGCGCTGCTCTCTATGAGGAAATAAGTAACTGGACAGCCGAGCGAACAAAATACGAAGCAATGGAAACGATTGCTGGTGCAGGCGTCCCTTGTTCAGCATGTTTGGATACGGGCGAGTTACATCATGACAAGCACTTAACATCACGCGGCTTTATTCACGAAATGGACCTCCCGGTGCACGGCACAGTCCCCATGCTCGGGTTCGCCCCCCGGATGTCTCAATCATCTGTCGACATGACTCAACCACCGAGATTAGGTCAACATACTGACGAATTGTTAGCCGCTGAATTGGACTTGTCGGAAGACATGCTTTCGAAGCTCCGGGACGACGGTGTGATAGGGGACCCGGCGCGTTTTTCGTGACGCGATATGTAGTTAGTCAACTTCTCGGTTTCATATGCTCCCTACTCGTCACGCCGTGGGCGTTTGCTTCCGTCGTCAATATTGAAGATCAGCGTAACGACGAAACCCTAGGCGCGTCGATCACTGCGTCAGGCGGCTTCGACGGGAGTACGGGGACGACCGATCGCCGCAACGTGAACGTTGATCTGCGTATCGATTACAACACTGAACTCTGGAAACAATTCGTTATCGCCTCCGGGGCCTATAGAACAAAGAATACCGAAAGCTTCGTCGACAAACGCTTCTACCATTTGCGCGCAATGCGGGACATCAAGGGCATTGTTTCGGGAGAAGGCTTTTATCAACGAAGCGAAGATCCTTATCGCTTATTGAAGCAACGTTCGCTCGCCGGGATCGGTATCCGAGTTGCTCCGCGAACGGACTGGCGGCTCGGTGCATCACTGATGCATGAGACGCAACGCTCCACCACGCAAACGAGAGAAAAGGCATGGCGTGCCAACCTTTATGCACACTTTCGTAGAGGCATCGCCGAAAATATTGATTTTCTCGCAACCGCGTATCTTCAGCCTCGACTAGATGGTTCAGTTCGCGACCATTTAGCAACATTCCAATCGTCGCTTCAGTTCGCTGTTAATCAACGGCTCGTCATCAACGTTTCGATCGAATACGACCATGACGAAACGCCTCCCCAGAGTGCAAGTCGAGACGAATTAAGTTGGGGCACCGACTTTAGCCTCAGGTTCTAATTATCCCGCGGGAGTGAATAGAGCATCCTTCGGGTCATATACTTTTTTGTATAAGTTCGATTGCCTCTCGCCACTTTGTTTACAATGCAGCAAGCAATCGACGCCATTGACCGAGAACCTAAACACATGTTGGAACCGTTACGAATCGGGACCTTAGGAGCCGCAGGGATTACGCCTGCTGCCCTAATGGAACCGGCCAAGGAAAACGATAACGTCACCGTCGTGGCCGTCGCAGCGAGGGATCGCGACCGCGCAGAACAGTTCGCGGAGCGCCATGATATCCAATATGTCTACGATCATTACGACGATGTCATCGCCGATGATTCGCTCGACGTGATCTACAACCCTTTACCTATAAGCCACCATCTTGAGTACACCGTCAAAGCACTGCGTGCGGGCAAACACGTCCTTTGCGAAAAGTCGTTTGCGCTCAATGCGAATGAAGCTGAGGAAATGCACGCCGTTGCCATAGAAACAGGCCTGGTCTTAATTGAAGCTTTTCACTATCGGTATCACCCAATTTTTCAACGAGCGCTCGAGATCGTTGAATCAGGAGTGTTAGGAAAACTTGAACATATAGATGCCCGGTTTGTGGTGGGGACACCCAACGCCGAGAACATCCGCATGCATTACGAGACCGGCGGAGGGGCTACCATGGATATGGGGTGTTATCCCATTTCATGGCTACGCCATATCACGGGACAGGAGCCAAGGGTTGTCTCAGCAATAGCCAAGATTGGTAATCCGGATGTCGACCTTCGATTAGAGGTAGATTACGAACTCGAGGACGGCCTTACAGCAACGACGGTAGGCTCGATGTGCGATCCAGGATTTTCTGCCGATATGGAAGTTCGCGGTTCAAATGGACGCATGCTGGTGGTCAACCCACTAGTCCCCCAACACGGTAACAAGATCGAGTTGACGGTGGGCACCGAATCAAGCGAGGAAGAATTTACTCGTCGATCAACGTATTCATTTCAGTTGGACGCATTCGTTGATGCCGTTCGAAACGGGACACGCTTACCCACAGACAGTGCCGACGCTGTGAAACAAATGAGGGTCATAGACGCCGCGTATCTTGCCGCGGGCATGAAGACTCGTTAACGTCGATTTCGTCCCGTCGTTCACTCCGCGATTATTCAATCTGGGTCGGACTCAGGTGTTTATCAAACCAGGCGACCATCGCGGACCGTGCTTGCTCGCCCTGTTCACCACGAAATCCGTGACCAGCGCCTTTCAGTACGATCAGATCGTAGGTCATGTTGTTCTCGCTCATCGCCTTTACCAAAATTTCGCTTTGTTCAATTGGTACCACTCGATCCACGTCACCATGTATAAGCAGAACAGGTGGATCGTCTTCCGTTACATACTTTATAGGCGAGATTGCAACGGCTTCAGACTCACTTATCTTTAGTTGTGGTGATCTTTCGTCTTGACTCATGAACGCAGTCATATCGACTGGCGGAAAGTACGCGACCACGGCGGCAAGTGGCGCCGAGGCGCCCGCTGAAGACTCGTATCGTGGACCCAGCCATCGCGTCTTCCACCCGTCAGCTCCTCGTCTTTGCCCTCAGGATTAAGTGCCAGCATTAAAGAGAGGTGTCCACCCGCACTCCCTCCGGTTACGCCAAGTCGGTCCGCGTCAACTTGATACTCGACAGCGTGCGTGACGATATGTCTCGCAGCTGCCCGAACATCGGAGGCCGCGTCCACGACATTGAAGCGCGGCGCGCTTCCATGATGTACAGCGAATACCGTATAACCGGCTTCAAGAAGCGGCTTCATTGATCCGATACGCTGCTGAGGCGCACGCCAAACTGAATACCACGCGCCGCTAATCATACTGAGAACGCCTGCCCCGTTAGGATTCTCGGGGGTCAGCACATCGTAAGTTAAAGCCATGCCGTCTTTGTGCCCGTAAACGACATCTGCCGTAATCCGAACCTCGGCACAGACGGAGATAGAACAAATAAAAGCCCCTAGCGTAAGACAATGTCGATTCATCGAACCTCCTCGTACTCAAAACGAACTGCCGAAATTCTCAGATCCGG
>ERZ651768.264-NODE-264-length-39452-cov-25.550375_pt1 | contig 39452 bp, 36 predicted proteins | sample MGYA00514754_ERZ651768 | MGnify/ENA metagenome assembly ERZ651768
CCTTGTATTGATTTCTGCAGGGATTCGCACAGTTAGTGTAGCAGTTGCGCAGCTTGTCAACAAGAAAGCGCCTAAGGATAAAATTATCAAAATTTGATTAAAGATATAGTTTTTAAAAAATTTCATTGTCATTCTTGTTTTTTTATTCTTGAGTTTGCTTGGCCAATGTTCTTGTTTCAGCAAGATAACGACGTGTGCGTCCAACACCCTGAGCGTAAAGTTTGATTCCTGGACTTTTTTCAAGGGCCGTAATATAAAACCTTCGTGCATCTTCGTAATCTTCCCGACTAACAGCGCTGGCTTCATATGCCAAACCCAAATTATACCAGTCTTCCGGATCACGCTCACCTTCAGGAATTGCTTCAATTATTAACCGGGCTTTTTTTACTTTTCCCGCATTAAGTAAATTTCCTGCACCAGCTTTACCACCTGAAGCGGTCTCTGCTCCAACCAAAACCTTGTAAGGAGATATTGTGCGGATAAATGACATCAGTGTTTGGTTCACCAACTGCTCAATTACCCGCCGTTTTTCTTTAGCCGGCAAGTCGTTTATTCCAGGCACTGGCAGGCTCTTCTGGCCATAGTAGGTCTGTTTTGGATTGCTGCGTCCGGCTAAGGCAACTTCACGAATCGGAATAGGGAAAATAGGTATTCTGGTGATGCTGATCAGGCTCCCCAAAGTCAGGGAGATCAGGTGGCTTTCTTTGATATTGCGATAGGAATCCTTTTCAGTAATGCTGCGTCCAAAGCTGGCAGAATCTGCACGAATTGCTAATGTTTCCCTTGAAAGGCCGATCGTAGTAAAACTAAAATTTGCCTGCGCGAAAAGAGAAAGGTTTTTGTAATTATAAATCCGGACGACCTGGTTTTTTGGCGGAACAACTTCGCTCAAACCTGCTATTGCAAATGCCGAAGAAAGTGCCAGTTCAGTCACATCACTGGCAAAAGCACCTCTCCGGCAAACATAACCTCTCCAATTATCCAAAGTAATGGCTTCATCAGAAATTGCTGCTGCACCTGCAGAAGAAAGTCTTCCTCCAATTCCGCCTGTGCAGGTGGCGAGGTCAGTGAATTGTCCTCGATCCACTTCACCTCCGCTGGTTACTTCCCCTTGAACAATGGCAACAGTATCCTTTTCCGAATCAATTTGGCTTTCGTTAAAAGTGTCTACCACACTGACTTTGAAGCGCCCCAAACGATTGAGTTCCGCGGCCAGTTGCTGCAATACTTGAGATTTAATTCCAAGCAGATCGTTTGTATCAGCCACCAAATCTGAGCGGATAAATACTTTTTTTACCTTACGTGGCACAGTGATTCTGGAAGGCCGTTGAACCTCGAATTTAGAAAGTATCGGTTCAGCACAGGCTGAGACGAGAACTAAGGCACAAAAGCACAAAGGTGCAAAGTGTTTCAGGCGCATTACAGCAGAATTTTTCATATTTGCTTTTAGTCTTCTTAAAGTTTGGGCAGTTCGCAACGTACGCAACCCTGATGGAAGTTGCGGCAATAATCATGTTGAATCTGGATCAAGCCTTGCCGGTTTCCAAAAGTGTTCAGTTTTAGTTTATGTAATTTTGGCAATTCTGGAAACCATAAACGTTTTTCCATGAAACGTATTTTGCTGTTTGAGGTTTCTTCAGGCAAAATCATGAACAATCGATAAAGTGATTTCTCCATCTCTGGAAATAAGTTGTTTTTACTCATGAAAGGTCAATTGACAAGTCAAGAAAATGTCCGTAGAATTTACCTTCAGATCATAAAACAGAAAATTGAAAGATACAATTTCAACTCTATGTCAACACAAACCATTACTCCCGACGTTTCTGGATATTACGGTGAATATGGTGGCATGTTCATTCCTGAAATTTTGCGAACCACTTTTGATGAACTTGTTGCGGTTTTTACTGAAGCAAAGGCTGACCCGGAGTTTTGGCAAAGTTACGTGGATGTTATGCAAAGTTATTCTTGTCGTCCAACTCCAGTAACGCTACTGGAAAATTTTGCAAATTCATTAGGCGGAAAATTTCAGATTTTTTGCAAACGTGAAGACTTGAACCACACTGGTGCGCATAAAGCGAATAATGTGATGGGACAGGGTTTGCTCGTTAAGCGTATGGGCAAAAAACGGATCATCGCAGAAACAGGAGCCGGACAGCACGGCGTTGCAACTGCCACCATGGCGGCAAAAATGGGACTGGAATGTACGGTTTACATGGGTTCAGTCGATGTGGAACGTCAGCGACCGAATGTTTTTTGGATGGAGCAGCTCGGAGCAAAAGTGATTCCCGTGACTGAAGGTACTGCCACCCTGAAAGACGCGATCAATGCCGCCATGCGTGACTGGGCGGAAAGTTTGGAAACCACGCATTATGTTTTGGGAACAACCTGCGGGCCTCATCCGTTTCCGGAAATGGTGGCTTGGTTTCAGTCAATTATTGGTCAGGAATCTCGTGAGCAGATGCTAAAACTTTCCGACAAACTACCAGACAGAATTTATGCCTGTGTCGGAGGAGGTTCCAATGCGAGCGGTATTTTCCTTCCGTTTATCGAAGACGAATCTGTGGAATTGGTCGGTGTAGAAGCCGGAGGTCATGGGCTCGATACAGGAGCACATGCTGCCCGCTTTTCTGGAGGTTCGGTGGGAATTGCGCAAGGCTACAAAACGTATTTCTTTCAGGACGATGAAGGTCAAATGCTGCATACACACTCAATTGCGGCCGGGCTGGACTACATAGGAGTCAGCCCGATTCTGAGTCATCTCCATGATCAAAAACGCATTCGCTTTACTGCTGCCACAGATGAAGCTGTTATTTCTGCCACAAAACTTCTCATTCGCACAGAAGGCATCATTCCCGCTTTGGAGAGTAGTCACGCTTTCGCCTCGGTGGTTGAGGAAGCCCCGGACATTCCTGATGGAACCCAAGTGCTAATCAACCTTTCTGGTCGCGGCGACAAAGATATTTTTAATATTGCTGAAGCTATCGGTGACGAAAAATGGCAGGAGTTTTTGCAAACAAGGGCTCTGAAGCACTGAAGTTGTCGTAATTCGTAATTTTCATGAATCTAACTGAATATTTAACAAAACGACTAAAAAAACGTAAAATCCTGTTGATGACCCATGTCGTGGTGGGCTATCCTTCGCTGGAGGCAAATTGGAAAATGCTGGAAGCGATGGGCGGTGCGGATGTGGATTTAGTGGAACTGCAAATGCCGTTCAGTGAGCCAAGTGCGGATGGTCCACTTTTTGTCAAAGCAAATCAGGAAGCGCTTCGTAAGGGCATTCGCTGGCAGGATTATTTTGACTTGATGAAGCGCGCAAGCGAGCAATTTGATTTCCCAGTTTTGATGATGGGCTATTGCAATACTGCTTTCAGTATGGGATTTGAAGCTTTTTGTGCCAATATTCGCAGGCACTGTGGAGAAGGTTTCATTATTCCTGATTTACCTTTAGAAGAATTTGGAGAACTGTTTAAACTCAGCCGTGACCAGGATCTTGATCCAATCATGCTCTGTACTCCAACTAACTCTGAGGAGCGCCTGCAGAAAATCTGTTCGCACGGCAGCGGATTTATTTACTGTGTTGCACGCAAAGGAGTGACTGGACAAAATACTCAGCTGGATCTGGCTGTAGAGAATTTTTTGCGTCAGTGTCGGCAATACACTGATTTACCGCTGGCTCTGGGCTTTGGCTTGTCACAGCGCGAAGATTTATGCCAGCTGCATGGAAAGGCGGGAATTGCCATCGTCGGTTCTGCCTTGCTGAAAACCTGGGAAGCAGAGGGCGAGTCTGGTTACCGCAAGCACTTGATATCTCTTGCTGCTGCCAGAGAATGATTGGAAAAACTATGTCTGTCATCAGTCAAACCGATGTTGAAGCCTACGCGAACGATGGAGTGTTGCTGATAAAAAGCCTGCTTACTCGAAACGAGGTCTCAGATTTACGGGAAGGAATCGACGTAAACATCTCAAATCCCAGTTCACGTGCACAGGTTGCCAGTGATGAAAATGATCCCGGATGGTTCCTTGAGGATTTTTGCACCTGGCAGGAAAACCCAGCTTACCAAAGGGTAATTTTCGAGAGTGATATTTCAGAGGTTGCAGCAAAACTTATGTGCTCTAAAGAGGTACGTTTGTTCCACGATCATATGCTGGTGAAAAAAAAGGGAACACTTCAAAGAACGCCATGGCACCAGGACCAACCGTACTATAACATTGAAGGAATGCAAAATATCAGTTTTTGGATTCCGGTTGATCCCGTACCGCTTGAATGGACACTTGAGTTTGTCGCAGGTTCTCACCAAGATCCTTGGTATATGCCGCGAACTTTCCTCAAAAAACAGGCAAAGTGGTTTCAAGAGGGTGAGCTCAAAGAGCTTCCTGATGTCGAAGCAAATCCGGATAAATATCGAGTTCTTAGCTGGGCGCTGGAACCGGGAGACGCTGTGGTCTTTCACATGCTTACATTACATGCGGGAGCAGGAGCTGGCGCACTTCGCCGTGTTTTTTCGCTTCGTTTGATTGGCGATGACATTCGACATGCCCCTCGCTCTTGGAAAACTTCTCCGGAGTTTCCGGGACTTTCAGATCAATTGCCTGCCGGAGCACCAATGAATCATGAGTTCTTTCCGCTAATCTGGCCGGCAAGTCGAGCTTAATTCATACTTTTACACTTCAGACATTCAAATCAATGTCAGTTCCTCAAGTAGAAACTCCGATGATGCGCCAGTTTAACGCAATCAAACGGGAACATCCGGATAAGCTTTTGTTTTATCGGATGGGAGATTTTTATGAAATGTTTGGAGACGATGCAATTGTAGGCGCAAAAGTTTTGCAGATTGCCCTGACTTCGCGGGACAAAAAAAAGAATAAATCTGTGCCGATGTGCGGCGTGCCATATAAGGCTTATGAACAATATTTAAATAAACTGACTGCGGCAGGTTACAAAGTGGCCATTTGCGAGCAAATGGAAGATCCTGCAAAAGCGGAGGGGCTGGTTGCACGGGATGTTGTGAGAGTGGTCACTCCCGGAACTACAGTTTCACCGCAACTGATTGATCCTGACCGCAACCACTATTTGCTGGCAATCAATGTTGTTTTGAGTGCTCAGTGTTTAGGAATTGCCTTTGCTGATCTTTCTACAGGTGAGTTTGAGGTGGCAGAATTTCACTTAAATGAAAGTCACCGGTTCTACGATTTTCTCGCACAATTGACACCGCAAGAAATTCTGCTGACGCAAAGCCGTTCTGAGGCAGAATCCAGGTTTCTAGAAGAACTGGTGCAGCGGATGACTCAATTACTCGAGAAAGAAAATACTGTCGAAGTGGATTCTGCAGCCTCTTCTCAACTGGAAGCAGGGCTTCCGAGTGGACAGGTTTTCCCATCAGCAGGACGTTTTAATTTTATTGATCCATATCACTTTGATCCGGAGGCGACACAGCGGAATTTGAAAAAACATTTTGAAACACTGAATCTTTCCGGATTTGGGGTTGATGACTTACAGCATGGAATTTCAGCGGCAGGCGCGTTGTTGCGTTATCTGGAGGAAACTCAAAAATGTGATTTGAGCCATTTGACTGCCTTGAAGCGGCATGCCTTTGAAAAAACCATGCTTCTTGATGAGGCAACAGTGGCCAATCTTGAATTGTTTGAGAGCCAGTCCGGTGTAAGAAAACATACTCTTTTTCATATTCTTAATCACACTCAGACTGCAATGGGTGCACGACTTTTCAGACAGTGGCTTCGCCAGCCTCTGCTTGATGTTGAGGAAATTAATGAACGATTTGAATGCATTGAAGAGTTTCGGAGCAATTTTATGCTCTGTGAGGAATTTCGCGCAAGTCTGAGCGGCATCCAGGATTTGCCGCGAATAATAGGACGCATTACTTTTCCGGTGGCCGGTGTCAACGATCTTGTAGCTCTACGTGAATCGCTGGAACCAGTGCAGAAACTTCCCGATTATTTGGCAGAGTTACAGTCTCCATTGCTAAAAAAAATTGCCGAAAATTTTGATCCACTTGACGATTTATTAGATCTATTGCATCAACGTCTACAGGAGGTACCTTCAATTAGACTACGGGAAGGCGGTTTTATGGCCGCAGGAGTTTCCGAAGAATTGGATGAGTTGCGTGAAATTTCCAGAAATTCTAAACAATTTCTTAATGAAATGCTGCTGCGTGAACGGGAGAGAACAGGCATTAGCTCTTTGAAAATAAATTTCAATAAAGTCTTTGGCTACTACCTTGAAGTCAGCAATGTTCACAAATCCTCTGTTCCTGAGCATTACATTCGCAAACAGACATTAGTCAATGCTGAGCGTTACATTACTGCTGATCTCAAAGAATTTGAGGAAAAAATACTCATTGCAGAAGAGAAAATTGGTGAATTGGAGTATGAACTGTTTCAGCAGCTAAGATCTGAAATTAGCTCACATACAAGACGTGTTCAACTGTCTGCACTGGACATTGCAGTTGCAGATGCACTGGCAGGACTGGCTTTTGCTGCAGAACACAATCACTACGTACGTCCCAGCTTGCATCCACTGGAAGCTCCAAGAAAATTGTTCTTGAAAGACAGTCGTCATCCAGTGATTGAACAAATTGACCTGGGCGAAGTCTTTGTTCCGAATGATTTAGATATGGCAGAAACAAACTGTCGGATTATGTTGATAACAGGTCCAAACATGGCTGGAAAATCAACATACATGCGTCAAGTTGCGCTAAATGTTTTGATGGCACAATGTGGGAGTTTTGTGCCGGCATCAAGTTCTGAATTGTCAGTGGTTGATCGTATTTATACCCGAGTGGGTGCATCAGACAATCTCACACTTGGACAAAGCACTTTTATGTTGGAAATGAACGAAGCAGCTGCAATTCTGAACAATGCGACTGAGAAAAGTCTGATCATACTGGATGAAATTGGGCGTGGAACAAGTACCTTCGACGGTATCAGTATTGCTTGGGCTATAGTAGAAAATCTGCAAAAATTGGGTGCTCTGACACTTTGTGCCACTCATTATCATGAATTGACAGCCCTTGCTCAAGAACTGGATTCCGTTGAAAATTTCAGCGTACGTGTTGAAGAGGAGGGCGAAAAAATTGTTTTTTTGCGCAAAATCGTCTCAGGAGAAGCCGACAAAAGTTATGGAGTACAAGTAGCAAGACTGGCTGGACTGCCAAGAAGTGTGGTCAAACGTGCTCTTGAAGTGATGGAACAATTGGAAGAGACGTCAATGGTCCGCCATTTGCCTGTACAGATAGATGAGGTTAAGGAAAAACAAGAAATATTTGCAGAAGTTAGTGAGAAATCGGGCATTACGTGGAATGATTCCGGAAATGTTGGTCCTCAGTTGTCACTGTTTCCTGAGGAATCTCTCTACCTTGATGAGTTGCGCAAACTGAATTTGAATGACATGACACCATTGCAGGCTCTGAATTATCTTCATGAATTAACGGACAGACTACGGCACTAGAGAATAGAGGCCGGAAGATTGAAACCTGAACCCTGAATCTGGAATCAAAAAAATGCGAATTGCTGTTTACCCAACGAGTGCAAACCCTCCAACTTATGGTCATGCTGATATTTTGGTGAGAACTGCGAAGCAGTTTGAACATGTTTTTTGGTCGGCTGCAATGAATACGGAAAAGCACTATATGTTTACTGAAGAAGTACGTTTGTGCATGATGAATGAATATGTGCAGCATTACGATCTAAAAAACGTCACAGTTGAAGCCTTCTCAGGCTCAACTATTCGTTACGTGCAAGAACGTAAAGCGCAGGTAATTGTGAAAGGATTAAGGAGTTTGGACGATTTTCAGGGGGAATTTCAGCAAGCTGTTGGAAACAAAGGTATTGATCCTGAAATTGAAACCTTTTGCTTATTTGGAAAACCGGACCTTTTTGCCATCAACTCGACTCTTGTTCGTGAATTAGCATTTCTGGGAGAGTCAATTGAAGACTATGTTTTGCCATCTGTGGCAAAAATTGTGGATGATGCAATCCAAAAAGATCCTGATTTGTAAAACCTTAGTAAGTCAAAAACTATGAGTGCAATCAAGCTACGCATCGACTATCTGTTTTTTGGAGGAATAGGTTTAGTCCTGTTATTGTCAATGCTGACTGCAGATTTTTTGGATCCGACTGTTTTTAATCAGTTGTATCCTTCAGAAGGAATTCGGAACTGGACGGGGTTGGTCGGAGCATTAATCGGCGGTTCTTTACTGGAAATTTTTGGTCCATCGGCTTTGCTTCTTCCATGGCTTTTTGTCAGGACAGCTTTGCACCAACCTCGCCAGGTTTCCGGATTAGCAGGAACCTATTATGCGTTTGTTCTTGTTTTTTTACTTTCGATTATCCATGAAGTTGTCCTACTATCCGGCAATATAAAAACAGTTGAATTGGAGTTTTTCTGGCAGAACGGATATGCCGGCAGGTTAGCAGTAAATTGGTTGGAGCATTCAATCGATCTCACCTTGGGTTTATCTGCTTTGGCAGTCATGTTAATTTTTTCCATAGTCCGAATGATTCAGGTACTTTCACCCCTGCCTTTTATTTATGGTGTATTTAAAGTAGGACAAAAACTGCTTTCACTGCTGGCCAGCAAAATAAACCCACCTCCACCTGCAGAGATATTATCCAACGACACAATTGCCAAACTTCAAGGGAACAGTCACGTTTAAATGAAAACGCTTCTTCATAACCTGTCTTGGTGCGGAAGGGCAATAACCTGTTCCCACATTTCTTTTTGTACGTCCAGATCTTGATTTTTCACTAGAATACGGTCACCATTTAGTCATAGCTCTGATTCTGTCAAAGTTCTTGGTGCAGTCAGATGTTTAAATCTTTTGAATAGTAGAAAAAAATGAACGTCAAAATATATTACTGCGTGGTCTGAAACTACGAGCCCAGCGCGGTCAGTTTGGCTACGGAATTAAAAGAATCCTTTGCAGTGGATTCTGAACTTCTTTCAGGAGAACGTGGAGATTTTGAAGTGGTTGTGGATGGAAAAATTGTTTTTTCCAAGAAAAAACTTGCGAGGTTTCCGGAGCCTGGAGAAGTAACAAAGATAATCCGGAAATGAATATCTCGTAAATTACAGTTCTGACAATAGAAGTTTAGAGAACTGCAAAATATCAGATATTATTATAAAATCAAGAAGCTTGTCCGAGCTAATCTGTCAGACATAATTTGTCGATATTGGGTGTAAACAGGCAGTAAAAAGGCTGGAATGATACACCTGAAAAATGGCCCCTCTTTACTAATACAGGAATAATCTTAGAAATCGGCTTTTAGTGCCGCACGGATTTCGCGTTTAAGGTCCTTGTTGCGCTGTTTTGCCGCGGCCTCACGCTTGAGACGTTTTGCCAAAGACGGCTTGCAGTGAAATTTTCGTTTCTTGATTTCTTTAAAAAGACCCTCTCTGATCAAGGTACGCTTAAGTTGCATCATTGATCTGCCGACGTTACCATCGCGGACTTCAACTTTGATTGGCATGAATTACCTGTTTATGCATTTACAATATAAGTTATTCTATTCGCAACCTTTAATTATGATGCACAAACCTAATAAATACAACATTTTTATTGCTTTTTATCAGTTTCTTCATCGGGAGCAGGAAGAGCTGCCCGTTTTTTCAATTCAAGCAATTCTAATTCCATATCTGAAGAATCGTGTTCCAACTCCTCAAATTTGTTTTCTAAACTACCTTTGTCAGATTCCATGCCGATTTCCTGGTAGGCCTCAGCTCTTGCCTGCATGTTTTCCACCTTTTCTTCAACACGTGCTATTGTTTCCATGGCACCGGAAGTGTCTCCGAGGCCTTCCATAGTTAGAAAAATCTGTTCCTGAGCTTCTGCCTGTTTTTGTTTTACAGACAAGAGTCCTTTTTTGCGTTTGATTTCATCGATTTTGTCTTCCATAGTCTGGTAGCTGCTTCGGAGTGCTTCTGCATTGCTCCGATGCATCTCAAGCTGTTTTTCAAAATCTGCAGCACGGAAAGTATGTTCTTTTTTCCGGGTCAGTGCTTCCTTAGCTAAATGATCTTTTTCATTTTGAACAGCAAGGATTGCCTTTTGCTCCCATTTTTCTGCCTCTTTATATTCTTTTTCTGTGTCGCGTTCAAAGCGTTTCTGTAAGGCTAAAGCCTCTGTCATTTGCTGTTTGGCTTTCCGTTTTTGAACTTCAAAATCAGAGAGCGTTTGCTGAAGCATTTTTTCTGGATCTTCTGCTTTATCAAGCATATCATTGGCGTTTGCCCGAAATAGATTAAACAGGCGCAAGAGAATTCCCATATTATTTTTTGAATGAAGGTTTCTAGAAGAGTTGTTTGCGTTTGTTTGAAGGGAGGATGTTGAGTGCCTCCCGATATTTGGCGACAGTTCTGCGAGCTACTTTTATTCCACTTTTCCGCTCAAGAACATCTGCTATCTGCAAATCTGTATAAGGTGACTTTAAATTTTCTTTTTGTACCATTTGCATAATCATATCTTTTATTCGTTTTGAAGAAACAGCCTCTCCTCTTCCTTGATCAATGCCACTGGTAAAGAAATATTTTAATTCAAAAATTCCTTGCGGCGTGTGAACATATTTGTTGGTGGTGATCCTGCTGACGGTCGACTCATGCACGTCAATATCTTCTGCAACATCCTTGAGCACAAGAGGGCGCAAATAATGGATACCCTTTTCAAAGAACTCTTTTTGAAAGCGGAGAATGCTTTTTGTCACGCGGTAAATAGTTTTTTGCCTCTGCTCTATACTTTTTAGCAGCCATTGACCTGCTTTGACTTTTTCTAATATATAATCTTTTGTGAGACTTCCGTCATCTTCAAGAGTGTTGCTCAAATCTTTATAATAATTACTGATACGGAGACGTGGCATACCTGCAGAGTTGAGTGCAACTTTGTATTCGTGGTCCTTTTGATAGATATATACATCAGGAATTATGTAGTGATGCGAAGGATTGGCAATAAACTCTCTGCCAGGTTTTGGCTCAAGTGACATGATCAGACGATAAGCTTCAATCACTTGTTCAATATCCTGCTTTTGTCTGCGGGCAATTTTTTTTAGATCCTTTGACTCCAGCAGCGGCATGTCATTTTTGACAATGCGGGAACACAAGTTGCCACTCTCACCCAAAATGTCCAACTGAATTAAGAGACACTCCTGTAAACTTCTTGCACCAACTCCATTGGGATTGAATTGCTGTATTTTAACCAAAACATTTTCTACGAAGGAACATGCCGCAGATAGAAGTTCAGTTTTTTTAGGCTCTTCTTCTAGGACATTCACTTCTTCAACAAAGTCGGATGGCTCTTCTTTTTTATTTTTTTTCTTCTGAGTTGGTTTGCCTGACTGAAATTTCAGGTCTAACATGTCTGGATCAATTTCAGGCAGGTCGGGGAGGTCACCACTTTTATGTTTTGCAACGATCTGATCGTACAAATCCCGCTGAGATTCCAGCAGTTCACGGATACTGGTTACCAGGAAACCATCATCATCAATATTGCCGATCAAGTGTGCGCCTGCAAGGTATTCCAGCTTAGAGAGATCGAGCATGTCTAATTGCCATACCAAATGATCCGCTAAAGATTCAGTTTGCGCAGCAGTGGCCTCGATGGAAGGTCCTTCTTCGTCTTCTGAAGCAACATTATACCGACGTTCCTGGTATCCGCCAAACTGCTCAACTTGTTCAATATACTGCTGCCAGTCGATTTCGTCCTGATCTTTTTTTTCCGGTTCGTTTTCTCGAGCGGTTTCAAAATCGTCTGTATCAGCAACAACTTCTGGGCTTTCTGCAGTCTCTGTTGTCTCTTGTGAATCTTCTGTTTTGTTAGGGAAGGTATCCATATCTATGCCTTCCTCAAGGACAGGATTTTCTATTAAAGTTTGTTCGATTAACTCTTCCAGTTCAGCACGTGACAATTGCAGGAGTTTGATGGCTTGTTGCAGCTGTGGGGTCATGATGAGCTGCTGGCTCATCTTCATCTGCATTTTCATCTGCATTGCCATGAATCCTCTCTATCCTGCTTTATTACAGTTAAGACAATTATTTTCACAAGATACCGATCAAGATATGATCTTAATTTGCTAGCTATTAGTTTCGCTCTAAGTTGGCATAAAAGTCAAACCTACATCGAGAAAGACTTGCCGAGATAAACTTTTCGGGCCTGATCATTTTCGACCAGTTCATCAGGCGTGCCGTCAATCAACAACTCTCCTTCGTTCATGATATAGCCGTAATCGATAATCCCAAATGTCTCTCGGACATTATGGTCTGTTATTAAGACCCCGATGTTACGTTGGGCTAGTTGTCGGATTATCGTTTGAATATCTGTAACTGCAATAGGGTCCACACCAGCAAATGGTTCATCCAGTAACATGATAGTTGGTTCAAGTACCAAAGCACGAGCTATTTCTGCTCGCCGGCTTTCTCCGCCGGAAAGGGCGTATCCTTTTATTTTCCTGACATGCTGTATTCTAAGTTCATTCAGCAGTGATTCAAGACGTTTTCGTTTTTCAGAACGACTCAGCGGAAGCATTTCCAACACTGCATTCAAGTTTTCTTCAACTGTAAGTTTCCGAAAAATTGAACGTTCCTGAGAAAGATATCCGAGACCGGCTTTTGCTCGCTTGTGCATGGGGTAGCTGGTGATGTTCTGCCCGTCCAAAAGGACGGTACCTTCTTCCGGACGTTGGACACCGGCTATCATGTAAAATGCTGTCGTTTTTCCTGCACCATTAGGGCCGAGCAGGCCAACAACCTGACCTTGAGTGACCTCAAGCGAGATGCCCCTGACCGCATATCTACCCTGGTATGATTTTTTCAGGTTAGTGGCTTCTAATTTTCTTGTGCTCAAACCAATCCTCCAAGTAACTCTGAATTGACAATAATAATTTTTTTTTGTATAGTTCTATCTGGTTTTAATGTAATTTGATTTTAGCAGAAAGAGAATTATATGCCAATCTATGAATACCTCTGCACAAGTTGTGGATACGAGTTTGAAGAAGTACAAAAATTCAGTGATCCATCGCTGGAAGAATGTCCTGATTGTGGGAAAAACAGCGCTGAGCGTCAAGTTTCGGTGAGCTCATTCCATCTTAAAGGAGGTGGATGGTACAAAGATGGATATTCCAGCAACGGTATTGAAACCGAAAAAACAGAAAAATCTTTAAAAGAAAAGAGTTCCTCAACAGCTAAGGAAAATTCCACTAAAGATAAGCCTCCTGGTTCTGAAAAGTCGACTACATCAGAAAAGAAGGAATCAACTTCAACTAAAACCGCCAAAACTTTGAGCAAAGAAAGAGCCGCCTGATTTTTCTCTGCTGTTTCCTTAAAGTCGAATCCTGCTCATGCAATTGTTTTTCCGGCAAACTTTAATTTTAGTTTGGAAAGATGTGCTGATTGATTTGAAGCGTAAGGACAACTTGCTCTCAATGATCTTATTTGCAATTCTGACCTTGCTGGTCTTTCAATTTGCGATGGGAGAGGAGCCCGAAATGTTTCAAATTGCACTTCCGGGAGTTATCTGGATTGTTTTCCTGATGAGTGGTGTCCTAGGATTGGGTAAGTCTTTTGTGCAGGAAATGGAAACTGGCTGCATGGGAGGTTTGTTATTAGCACCAGTGGATCGCAGTGTTTTGTTTTTAGGTAAGATGCTGGCCAATACCTTGTTTCTTTTGTTCACGCAGCTTTTGTTTATCCCTTTATGTTTGTTTTTTTTTGAAATTGAGGTGAGAAACTGGTTAGAGTTGCTCATGGTTTTGTTTTTTGGGACAGTGGGATTCAGTTCATTAGGAACTTTGCTTACTGCAATGACATCAACTTTACGTGGTAAAGAAATGCTTTTGCCAATACTGATATTTCCGCTGATGGTACCGAGTCTGTTGTGTGTTGTTCGTCTTACAGATTTTCTTTTTTTCGGAGCTCACTCTGAAGAAGTCTGGTCATGGTGGAAATTGCTTCTGGGTTTTGACGTTGTTCTCTTCACACTTTCTTTGCTGGGATTTGAGTTCATAGTTGAAGAATGACGGCATTATTAAATAAAAATACCAGACTAGTCTATTATCCCTGAGGTAATAAATCCTATTATTACAAATATTTACTAGTTTAGTGGTTATCACTTTCGCGAGAGTAACAACTTTTTACAAGAGAGTCAGGAACAATTTTTACTCAGAAAATCTCTTGTAATTTTTCGTGGCCAAGATAGAATAAAAATATTTAATTACTGGTTGTTTGGGGCGTAGCCAAGTGGTAAGGCATCGGGTTTTGATCCCGTGATTCGCAGGTTCGATCCCTGCCGCCCCAGCCATTAATTCATGCTAAGCAGATCTATATTTTCCTCTTCAGTCCTCCCTGTGTTGGGAATATCCATTTCCCGAAATATGACTGAAATTTCTCGACTTAAATATGTTCAATGGCGCCCGATCGGGGTCTGTGACACCGGTGCTGGAAAAGAGCGCAAGGCCAAGATGTTTTCAAGGGTCGATCTTGCAACTGTGACAAATCCGGAGGTAAATCGCGAAAACTGGCCCCAACATCCAGAAGTTATGCAACTGATTCACCGTTACGCACGTGATGTGGCTGAACTTTCAAAGCTGACTGATGATATGGCTTCTCCAGAAATTGCAGAAGTCAAACTGGTTGGAGCTGTTCTCGGTCATGAGCAAACACCTATCTTGAACCAGGAATCATCAGATGGAAGAGTACAGTTTTTTCAGGTTAGTTTTCAAGACGGAAAAACCGAAAATATTTCATCAAAAAATTGGAAACGTTGGTTGAAGTGGCTACTAATTACTGTGGGAGTGTTGTTGGGAATGGCATTGATGCTCCTGATTATAAGTCAGCTGTCATCAAATTCATTTACAAGCACCAAAAGATCAGTCTCAACCTGCAGTACAAACAGACAGGCATCAGCATATTCAGAACAATTACGAGACATTAGAAAATCGTTGGTTGCGGAGCTGAATCGTCTTCCTGCATGGTCAAACTTTAAAGAGGCTCGTGTTCAGTGTATTGGAGGAAGGATGGATGTCGATCAGCAAGAACAGCGATTGCTTCAGTGTTTGTTAGCAGTCCGGAGCCGTACCAAAAACATGCCGTCTGCTTCTCGACCGAATCTCAACCAAATTGAAGATTGTGCCAGTACTCTCTGTCTACAGGGTCTTCCGCACTTATCTTCGTCCTGCAAACGTTTATGATAGATTCAAAAAACGTTTGTCGTTGACAGTAAAACAAGGCAAGGTTAAAATTTTTTTCATCCTTATAGAAAAAACTAACTGCAGCATGATAAAAAAATTCATTCATATGTAATTGCATCACAAAGTGATCAGTAAAAAACATAATTGACAAAAAACATATTGGCCATGAATTTCTTCCCGTAAAGATGACTGTTGAGGAGGGACCGCTTAAATTATAGCAAAAGCTCTTCGGGAACATATGTATATATATACATTTACGGATGCTGCAAAAGCTGCTGAACCTCCAGAGTTGCTGGCCAATCCAACTTTTACTTTTATGCTGGAAATAGACGCATTTGATTTGGAGGAATTTATGACTTTTTTAGGCGAGACACTCGAAAAATTTCTGGACGGAGAAGAAAATTTCACATACTACGCGCCTATTTATGCTGGTGATAAAATTACTGTCTACAAAAAATTACTGATATCATAGATAAAAAAGAAGGAGCCTTGTGGTTCGTGATTTCTGATAACACTGTCACTAATCAGAATGAAGAAACTATCGCCAAAACCCGCACCAATTATATATTTCGTCATTAATGAAAAAAACATGCGACTTTTGACACTTGATTCTCTGAAAGTAGGAGATGAAATTCCCGCACTGACCATACCACCTCTAACCAGGTATACTCTGGCACTCTATTTTGGAGCTTCTGGAGGCCATAATCCTATTCATGTGGATATTGATTTTGCAAAATTATCCGGACTGGATGAAGTGATTGTACAGGGGATGTTTTCGACAGGATTTCTTGTCAGGTTGCTCACCAACTGGGTACCGCAGCCTGCTCTCAGAAGCAGGAAAAATCGTTTCGCAGCAACGAATCATATTGACGAAAGTGTGACCAGTACTGGAAAATTTATTGAAATATTTGTAGTAGACAGAGAAAAACTTGTGCGCCTTGAACTGCAGACGGACACCCCACAGGCACAGACCATTGTTGCTGAAGCTGTGGTAGCTTTGGATTAATATGCCAGCTCCCCTTTCCTCATTGAAAATTCTTGATTTTTCCACGTTGTTGCCGGGGCCATTCGCTTCAATGATGTTGGCTGATTTAGGGGCAGTAGTTTTACGGGTGGAATCTCCCACACGCCCGGATTTAGTAAGAATGCTACCGACACAAATTAAAGGTGGATCAGGAACTCATGAGACACTCAATCGCTCCAAACTCTCGATTGGTTTAAACCTGAAACATCCTGATGCTGTTAAAATAGTCCAACAACTGGTCAATAAATATGATATAGTTTTGGAACAATTCCGGCCTGGGGTGATGAAGCGACTCGGGTTGGATTATGAGGAACTCCGCAGACACAACCCTGCACTTATATTTTGTTCTCTCACCGGATACGGACAAACAGGAGTTTACCGGAACCGTGCCGGACATGACCTCAATTATCTTGCCCTTTCCGGAGTCAGTAATTACAGTCGTCGAAAAAATGAATCACCTGTGCCATTAGGTATACAGGTTGCGGATATTGCAGGAGGTTCGTATCATGTTGTTATGGGAATTTTGGCAGCCGTAGTTCACCGTCAACAGACAGGAGAAGGCCAGTCCATAGATATCAGCATGGCAGATGCAATGTTCAGCATGAATGTTTTTGAGGGTGCAAATTGGTTGGCCGGAGGTCCGGGAGCAGAACCGGAATCGACATGGCTCAATGGTGGAACGTTTTACGATTATTATCAGACGCAAGATGGACGCTGGGTTTCTGTAAGTAGTTTGGAAACGCAATTTTTTGCTGCATTGATTCATGCGATGGAACTGCCGGAAACTTTGCTTCAAACATCATTGACTGATCTGGAAGCACAAAAGATGCTAAAGGGAATTCTTCGGAAACGCTTTTTGGAACGTACCTGGTCTGAATGGGAATCTGCTTTTGCCTATTGTGATGCGTGCGTTGAACTGGTTTTGGAATTTCCGGAAGCAATGGAACACCAGCAGTTTAAAGACAGAGAAATGATTAAGGATGTTCCGGTTCAGGATGGTTCGTCTCGAAAACAAATTGCATCACCGTTCAAGTTTTCTGCATGCAAACCAGAATATCGGCACGTTGGAGTAGAGCTTGGCAAGCAAACGGATATTGTCTTGAAAGAACTCGGATATACTTTGGAACAAATTAAAAAACTAAAAAATGCCGGAGTTTGTGCAGACAATAAAACTAAATAGTTGGTGAAGAAATGCTGAATAAAAAAGAGCAGACTTCTGCCGCAGGAAAGCTGAATTTGCAGTATATTATTGGGATGAAACTCCGCAATTTTAGGCAAGAAAAAGGTCTTGGATTGAAGCAACTCTCCTCACTCACCGGGTTATCTGCATCTTATATTAATGAAATAGAAAAGGGGAAAAAATATCCAAAAGCTGAAAAAATAATGCTGCTGGCTGAAGGATTGGGTGTTAATTATGATGATTTAGTTTCCATCAGCATGACTGGCCGGCTAGGTCAAATGTCGGAACTGTTTTTTTCTTCGTCAGTTCTTGGTTCGTTTCCTTTTCAGCTTTTTGGGATCACATTCGAAAATGTGATGGAACTTTTCACAGCATCACCCAAGAAAGCGGCTGCACTTATCACCACGTTAATGGAAATTTCAAGGGCGTATGACATGAATGTTGAGCAGTTCTTTTTGGCATCTTTGCGTGCCTATCAAGAAATGCACAACAATTATTTTGAGGATGTTGAAGAGTTGGCTGAGCAGTTTGCACGTGAGCAGAAGTGGATCCGCTTTCCTCCACCGACACCTGAAGAATTGATAGAAACGCTCCATCAACTTCACTCAGTAGAGGCAAGAGTTGCCGATTTTTCGGAATATCCGGAATTGACAGGGCAGAGATTTATTTTTTTACCGGGCAAGCCCTCACAATTATTATTAAATGATCAGCTTGCTCCATCCCAGCACGTCTACTCAATGGCTTTACAAATTGGATATTCCGAATTAAAAATCCGCGAGCGTCTCAGGACTTCTCCCCGAAAAAATTTCGATTCCTTTGATCAGGTAATGGACAATTTTAGAGCCTCTTATTTTGCCGGAGCTTTGATGATCAACCGTTTCCAGGCAAAGGAAGAAGTTCAAGAATTATTTCAATCAGAAACTTGGAATGGAGACTCAATTCTTGAGTTGCTGAATCGCCACGCAGTAACTCCAGAAACGTTTTTGCACCGTCTAAGTCAGATTCTTCCGGGAATTTTCAAAATCACAGAGTTGCATTATTTGCGTTTTGAACATTTGGTCGGAAGAAATGAAATCCAACTGACCAAGGAACTGAACATGCCTAGAACTTTGGTGCCCAGCGGTGTACGTTTGAAAGAGCATTATTGCCGCCGTTGGCTACCGGTGTCGTTACTTCAAGTTTTAGAAGGAAAACGGCAAAACGGTGATTTCAAAAAAATACTTATTCGTGCACAGAGGGCTAAGTTTATGGAAAGTGGAGACGAGGTTCTATTTATTTCCATTGCACATTCTTTACGTTTGCGCACGAAAATGAACCGCTGCGTTTCACTCGGATTGAGGGTGGATAATGCTTTAAAAAGAAAAGTTAAATTCTTAAACGATCCTCAAATTCCAGTCATCGAAGTTAACCAAACATGTGAACGTTGCCCACTGGAAAATAGTCAATGTTCGGAACGAACTGTACCGCCCAGTGTTTATATAAGGGAAGAGCAGGAAGAGCTTCTGAATAAAAGACTTAAACAACTGGTCACAGATTATCGTGGGAAAAATCTGAAAATTTGAAAAACAAGTCAAAGAGGGAAGTAGGAATTCAGGTAAATTGTGTGAAGTTGACTCTGTTTCAAAAAAGGACTGGAACCTGAGGTGGTGAGAAAGGGAACATGTTGACCAAGCGAAAATCGATAATATAATAATAAATTAGAGCTGACAAAATAAGAGGCGCCAGTTTCAACTCCTAGTGCAATTTCATTTACATAAGACTCGTCACTCCCTGTGGCTGCAAAGCGCGTTTTGGTAAATTGCACTCCAATGCCATAGTGTAAATAAAAGTTACGACTGATTTTTGGATACTGAGAATACCAGAAATTGTTCTGAATTACTTCCAATCTTTGTCCGGATTTACCTTCATAATTTAAAGAATTGGTATGCTCAATTATCGAGTTTTGTCTTTCAAATTCTACAACCTGTTCCTCCCAAAAATATCCCAAGTTAACGCCTATTCCGTTAGCCTCGCTATCCGAATCAGAAATGATCACATCGTTTGCAACTTTTAGCCCGACTTTGCGGAACCCAACACCAAAATAGAATCCTGTCCATTGAAAAGGAGTTCCGGAAACAAAAAAATCAGGTTCCCGTGTTGCTGTCCGTGATTCAAGACCGTGTTCATTCATTTCACTGAATTCAGAAGAAACAGCTTCTTGTCCGTAGCTTTCACCTACAAAAACAATAAAATAGAGTAGTACCAATAAAAACCAAATGGTCTTGAAGAGATACTTAATAATTTCTTTTCTTAAATTTACTGTGTAATCGTAATTTTTCATTTCACTATTCCAAGTACGTATAAGCCTGCTCCTTAATCCTAACTCCGCCCAAGTTAATGTAGGCATAAAGAGTCCGGTCAATGTATTCTTTTTCTCGTCCGCTGCTGGTTGTTGTTTTGCCAACATTTTCTGTCAGGGCAAGCCGAATGTTCCAGCAGTCTGGACGGTAATCCAAAGTGAAAACGGTTGAGGTCAGGCGACGTCGAAAGGCGGTGCTGTCAGCATCTAAATTGACATTTCCGGAAAATCCAAAAGCCAGTTCATCACTTGCTTCAAAGCTATTGCCGAAGCCAAACGTGTTTGCTGCCGCAACATCATTCCCATATGGAGTTTGGTAGGCAAACTCGTTTTTCCTGAAATTCACCGATGCTTTGTTGTGCGCGCTCGCGTTGAAACTCATGCCTGCAGAATATTCCACTACTTGGCGTATTTGATGGTGATACCGATTGAAATAACTTATAGAAAAACCCGGTCCTGGGTTGAATGTCAATGAAGTCCGAAGAGGTAACAGCGGACATCCTGTCCGACTGCAAGATGGTTGGCCTGACTCGGTCTCATTGCCTTTAATTGCCTCACCTATTGGTCGAAAGTACGGATCTTTTTTTAGGAAATCGTAATGCTGAACAAAGTTCAAACTTGCCAGAGTCCAGGTTTTTCCTTCACGAGTTTGGCCGCGGGCTTGACTGCTCAATAGCGGGGCCACGCCTTTTTCAGTATAAGTCAGAATGCTGTCTTTTTGTTGAGCACTGAATGTTTCGCCAAACAGCTTATCCAACTGCTCCATAAATAATTTTTCTGAGCCAAATTCCTGACCTTGAATTAGTTCTAATTTACGAATTATTACGGCATCCACATGATTTCGCCGCATTCTGTCCAATGAGAGGGATGTTAATTTTACGCTTCTCTCAAAGTAACGCCGTTTGGCAAGCAACGTGTTATTCAATCGTAATGTGGTCAACCTCCGTGTTGCTTCACCCGATCCTTCAACATCCTCAATGTAATCGTATTTCAGAGTAGTACCGATCAAATGCTTGAGACGGCTGTAAAATCCGGATTCCCTCGAAAAAATCCGGGACAGGGTTGTCCCTATTTGTGCATTCCCATGCATAATTTGGTATTCAACTTCTTTTTCACTTCCTGGGACATTAGGATCACGAGATCTGCTGCGAGAATATCTTTCGTTGATGCCAAGGCTGGCATCGAAATGTCGAAAGACCGGAAAAACTAAACTCAGTTCCGGAGTGACAGAAACTTCCTCTCCATTCGATCCTTGAAATTCATACCAGCGAATGATAGATCCACTTATACCACGAGACAATGTCGTTTCACCAGAACGCCAAAATATGTCGCTAAATTGAAATGTAAATACAGGGGAGTTTTGTGTTTGTGAGGCAATTCTCCGGTTCAGCAAAGCTAATTCACCGAATTTGCGAATTTGAGTCGCAGAAAGTGTGACACTTCCTTTTGAAAACTGCCGGTTGATGCTTGCCGAAAGATTTTGAGCAGTGAGACTAGGGTTTTCAACCAGTTCGTATTCCTTTTGAAACTGGCTGTCACTGTAAGCCAAGGCTGAAAAAATCAGGCGGCTCCGGTCATCTAACTGCAAGTTGTGGTTAAATTCAAACTTGAAGCGTTTCGGACGCAAGTCTGTTGACTCTATCTCGTTCGCACTCAAACTTCCAGATTCATTTTCTGGATCGCGTGGATCACGCTCAAAAAATTGCTGATATTTGATTCCACCCCTCATTCCTTCGGTCAATGCATATTGGTAATCCATGCGCAATCCTGTTCCTCGTCTCTCCACCCAGTCATAAGTCAGTGTCAAATCCTGTTCCGGATCAATTGCCCAAAAGTATGGTATTCCGAAGCGGTAGCCCAAGTCCCATTTTCGGACACTACTCCGGATTATGAGATATTCTGGAGGAAGAAATCCGGATTGACGTCGTTTCACTGTCGGCCAGGAGATGAATGGAAAATAAAATGCTGTAACACCGCCAATTCTTAAAGTCGTGGCATGGGACGATGAGAAATTTTGTGTATAATAATTTACTTTGCCACCTGTTATTTGCCAAGCCGGAGATTTGGGATTACAAGTCGTGAATGTGCAAATTTCTGCTACATAATGGTTTTCTCCCAATCTCCGCACTTCTTTTGCAGTCATATAAGCTTTGTTTGAGGCATCATAAACAATAGTATCCCTGAAAATTCCTGTGCCGTCTTTGACGTTAATCTCCAACTCATCCATCACCGCAACTATTTCTCCTTCTGTTACTCTGACATATCCACTTGCAGTCAATTTATGTGATTCCGGATGGTAATTGATTTCTGTGCTTTCAACTATAATTCCCTCCCACTCAACTTTTGCATTGCGATAAAGGTACGTTCCAGTCTCAGGATTGTGGAAGTAGGATTGTGTCTGAATAGAAAGTTGAGGAATATCCAGGTCATTTTGCGAAAATCCTTGAACAGGTATGCAAATAAGAAATACTATTAACCAGAGTGTAAGACAGATGCCATGCCTGATTAGACAGAAAAACAGTCTGTTTAAGTTAGGTCTAGAGACTGATTGCTGGTGTATTGATGAGAAAAATGTGGATGAAGGCAAAGGACTCATGGTTGGCGGGAAAAAACAAAGCATAAAACCGGCAAGTGCACTTTTACGTCACTCCTTGAGGGCGAAAAGAGCACAGTCCCGATCTTAAGAATAACGAAGAATTTAGTGTACTTTATCTGAAATGTGGTGACACATGCAAACTTATTGCATCTCCAGTACCATGTCTTTCATTCTTCAAAAAAATCTATACTGCAATCTTGATCGAATCAGGTAGATTTTGCGGTATTATCATGGTATTCTGGGCATGATACTTGACAGATCTATTTCAAAACAAAGAGCAATTATAAAAAATAATGAGTTTTTATAGAATATTGTTGATGGCAATCTTCTTTTTATTTGGAAGTTTGGGTGGCCAGATCCTGGAAGTCCGAGCGGAAGAAGGTTTTTTTAAAACCGAAACGATTCGTCAGAAACTTTTCGGACGGATGGATGACAGGAAAAAGTTAAAGCCTCTCCGTACTGTCAGCGAAAATATTTTAATTGGAGTTTTTAGTAGAGTTACTGACTCTGAAAGCGTGTGGGTTCGTATTGAAAACCGGTCAGAATATCGTAAATGGACCTTCAAACTATCCAAGAAAAATCTGAATTTATCACGTCAGGAAGTGCGTGTTTGGTTCAAATATGTTTCACCAAAGCTTTCCATCAGTCACGGCAAGGAATACAACGAGTGGTTCCGTAAAAAAGCAGCTTTTGAGATGCAGAAGATATTTTACAACAGGCAGGTGAGAATCAATTATGATTTCTCTGAAAAATTATTCCGGCTGGATGGCATGGTCTGGACTGGTGATACAAACATAAATGTATGGTTAATCCGGAATGGTTGGTCATTTTATCTCCTGGAAAACGAACCACCCCCAGAGCATGAAGAATTGTTGGCTGCAGAAAATGAAGCTAAACAACTTCAAGTAGGGCTCTGGAAAGCAGAGTTGCAGTAGGTTTTCAGGCTATGGACTTCTTGTGTAGCTGACAGTCAAGAGAGATTATTCAAACTGATGCCCTCTCCAGCGATAGGGGCTGTCGACGATTATTCCAGGCTCAGTTGCTGTTTCCAGTATTTCCAAGCAGTCACGAAAAATCTGTTTTTGCTGAGGCAGATTGAACGCTTCGCCCATGGCATGACCGAAAGGGTATTTCAAGTGGTAGGTACGTGGCGGTTTGACCGACTCAGTCACCTTTCGGACAATAGATATGCCTACAGTCGAAATGCCCTGTCGTTCTACTTCACGTTGAACCAGACCGACCGTCTGGTTGCAGAGACCTCAGGCTGGTACCAAAAGGGCTATATCAACTTTCTGCTGCTTAATTTCTTTTGCTGCATCAACTGCACTTTTTTGGATTAAAGTCGTTAGATGTGGCTCTTCGATGTGCCCCATGAAGCTGTAATGATATTTGTTGGAGCGACCAACTCTGCCTTCAGCTTGCAGTTGACGTAAGACCCCAAAAGGCAGTATCAAATTTGGATCACGGTCTGCGTCACGGTGATCATAATATTTATGTTTTATTATTAAATCTTCCGGAGAAACGTCATGAGGAATTCGGCGAAATGAACTGTCTCCGTGTGGATCATCCAGATCAAAGGCTTCGTCGGATTTCAAATGAATACCACCAGTTGTGAATAATGCTATTTTGCATTCTGGAAGCGGTTTGTTAAGCTTTGTCCAAGGCACGCGATCAAAGAGCACTGCTTCATAACTGCGTGCCCAAAAATTTTTCACTAGAGGAATACGAAAAAGCGCAACCCAAAGTTTGTCAATTAAAGATTCTTTTAACATCAATAATTACTAGAGAGCAAGTGTAGTGTCAATCAAAGAAAATTTAGCTATCGTTCGGCAACAACTAAAACAAGCCGCAATCCAGTCCGGACGAACTCCGGAAGACATCCGGCTGATTGCAGTTAGCAAAACGAAACCTGTTGATATGATTCGAGATGCATTGTCAGCCAAGCAAACAGCATTTGGTGAAAATCACGTTCAGGAAGCACTAGAAAAAATTGAGGCACTAACTGATAATCCTGAGCTAGAATGGCATTTGATTGGTCATTTGCAAAAAAACAAAGTTAAGTTCTGTCCCGGAAATTTCAAATGGATTCACTCAGTTGATTCTATCGAATTGGCAGAAAAATTAGAAGCCCGTTGTGCTTTTGCCCAAAAAAAAATCAACGTGTTGATACAAGTTAATCTTTCCCATGAAAGCAGCAAATCCGGTCTCCAAGAATGGGGAGATATTTTGCAGGTTGCGGAGACTTTAAATGCAGGACATTGGCTAAAATTCAGAGGATTGATGATTATTCCTGCCCCAAATCTCGGGGAAATTTCAACTCGTAAAATTTATGAAAAAATCCGTGGATGGCGGGATCAACTTCGCCAAGAACTTGGTTCAGCTGAAATCACAGAGCTTTCAATGGGGATGACTTCTGATTATCATTGGGCTATTCAGGAAGGTGCAACCATGATTCGCGTGGGGACAGCTATTTTTGGTTCCAGAAAATAATTTTAAAGTTCAAAGTATTTTCCATGCAATTGCTTAATTAGTCTGCGTTTGCTGAAATAAAAACGCCAGCCCTGTCTTACTTGGTACCATGTGAGTATTACTATAAATGCTGTAAATCCACCAAGGACAGGAATTACAATAAATTGATAATATATCAAAAAATTGATAATTTCGTTTATTTGAAAAGCCATGGAGAAGTATGGTTTCTTGATAGAACATTATTGTTTTAAGCAGGGTCAACCCATTTCCCATGCTCCTTGATGAGGCAGATTAAACGTTGCACAGCATGTTCAGCAGGAATGTTGTGCTCCACGCATGATTGACCGTGGTAGAGATTGATTTTGTCCGGACCTGCACCAACGTAGCCAAAGTCAGCATCTGCCATTTCACCAGGACCATTGACTACGCAACCCATGACTGCAATTTTGACTCCTTTGAGATGTGAGGTGCACGCTTTTATTTGTTCGGTGGTACTTTCTAGGTCAAAAAATGTGCGTCCACATGAAGGGCAAGAAATAAAATCTGCATTGTAAATCCTGGAACGGGTGGACTGTAAAATAGATCGGGCTACGGGAATTTCATTTTCAGCAGGCTCTGTCAGTGAAACTCTGATTGTGTCCCCTAGGCCGTCACAAAGCAAGGTGCCGATTCCCACTGCACTTTTTATTCGCCCATCGAGTTCATTGCCTGCTTCGGTGACTCCCAAATGCAATGGATAATGCATGTTCTCAGCATCCATCCCGCGCACAAGCAGCCGATATGCTTTAATCATCACCAGAGGATTTGAGGATTTCATGGAGAGTATAGTTTCCTCAAAATCATGTCTCCGGAGAATACGCAAAAATTCAAGAGCAGATTCAACCATTCCTTCCGGTGTGTCGCCAAAGCGGTTCATTACACGGTCTGAGAGTGAACCATGGTTGGTCCCAATCCGTAAAGCACAGCTATACTTTTTCAAGTTTTCAACTAGCGGAAGCAATTTTTCCTCAACACGTTGTAACTCTTCCTGATACTGTGCATCAGTGTATTCACGTACTTCAAATTTTTTCCGGTCAGCATAATTTCCTGGGTTAATGCGGACTTTCTCAACAAACTCACAAACGTTGACTGCCAATTGCGGATTGAAATGAACGTCTGCAACCAGAGGTCGTTCAATTCCGCGCTTCAGCATTTCCGCACGGATTGCAGGCAGGCTGTCAACAGATTTTTGATTAGGAACTGTCAAGCGAATGATCTCACAATCCACTGCATCTAATCGAGCGATTTCTTCAATGCATGCATCAACATTGGTTGAGTCTGAAGTCAGCATCGACTGAATCCGGATTGGTTCAGATCCTCCTATCTTTATGGAACCGATTGAAACTGTGTTTGTTTGACGTCTAATGGGGAGCAATTTTGGTTTTTGTGTTTTTGTTTCAGGTTCTACTGAGCGAGGATAAAAAACACTCAACACTCAGTGCTTTTTCAAAGTCTATCGAATACGGAGCCGTGTCCTGGGAGAAACAGTCTTTCGTAAAAGCGGTTTGCGTACTGATCTGTCATGCCTGCTATGTAATCACAAACGATTCTATTTTGATCTTGTTCACTTTTTGCCTTTTTCCATAAAATCTGAAAAGAGGAAGGTAACAGCATTTCAGGTTCAGATGAGAGTGCTTCAAAAAGGGACATAACAATTTTACGTCCCCGGAATGTTGCTGCTTGAACGGTATTGAGCTGGATGACATGGCGAGAAACTGTTTCTTTCAGAGACTTGAGGAAATGCTGTGGTTCTTCAGGAAGAACTGCATTCCATCCCAGAAGAGGTTCTTCAAATAGCTCATTATGTTTCAGTTCTACAGAAGAAATCAGTGCATGAACCAGTGATCCAACAGCTTGTTTGCGGTGATGTCCGGAGTTTTCGCCACGTTTGAAAAGTTTTTTTTCAATTTGCAGAAGATCATTATCCTCTGCCCATTTTGGATCCAAATGTTGCGCGACCTCCTGCCAGAGTTCAAGGGTCAACAATCGTAAAACAATTCCATCCTCAAAATCATGAACCCCATATGCAATGTCATCCGCCAAATTCATAAGTGAGGTGTCCAGAGCTTTGTGCAGCGGGTAACCATGGTTTTTTTGAGTTGGCAGAGTTTGTTTGCAAAAATTATTTTGGTCTGACTCTGAAAGTGGATCTAAGATCCAGTTAAGCGCCTCCTGCTCTGTATCAAGATAACATTTTGGAGGCTGCCAGGCCTGTTGAACATCTGATTGCACTGACGCTACAGGTAATTCAGGAAGCTGTGTTCGTTGAAGTTTGGAATACGGAGCCGGATATTTTAGAATCCCTAGTAGTGCGCGTCGCGTTAAATCCAGCCCATGCTCCGGTGTGTGTGATTCCAGCTTGGTAAGAATTCGTAATGTCTGGGCATTTCCTTCGAATCCTCCATATTTGGACATTGCATAATTAAGTGCAGTTTCACCGCCGTGCCCAAATGGTGGATGCCCCAAATCATGGGCCAATCCGGTTGTTTCTATTTGTTCCAGTCGTGGAAGAAGGTCTGTAAGTTCCGGATATCGCCTTAGTAAACTCAGAACCAGGCCACGTCCAATCTGTGCCACTTCCATCGAATGTGTTAAACGTGTCCGATGAAAATCTCCTTCCAGAACACCAAGAATTTGTGTTTTTGCCTGTAATCTTCTGAAGGCTGAAGAATGAATTACACGCGCTCGGTCGCGTTCATATTCTTCGCGCTGGTCGTCTTGTCGCTGCACTCCGGCAGGAGCGCGACGCACTTTCCATGTGCTCATTTTAACGTGTCATCACGAATGTGAGTTGAGATATATAATGAAACATATTCATCTTAATAAATGTGAATTGTAACGTATTTCAAAGAGATTTACACGGATAAAAAATAGGATATCAAAACAGGTGATATTGTAATCCAAATTATTTTCAAAAGATAAATAAGTCTAAATTCCTCAAATCACTTGAAATTTCATTATTTTGAATTAGAATCGAGTAGTATAATCTTTGAATGAATCAAAGAAGAACTGAAATAAATTTATTAGCAAAGGAGACCACCGTTTGAGCGAAGACAAACTAGAAGTTGAGGGGACTGTTCTTGAGTCCTCCAAAGGCATTTTTCGGGTAAAGCTGGAAAATGATCATGTCGTTATTGGCCATTTGTCGGGAAAAATGAAAATGTATAAGATTCGTGTACTTCCCGGAGATACAGTCACAATTGAACTTTCTCCCTATGATCTAAAACGCGGAAGAATCGTGCGGCGGGAAAAAGTTGAAGGTTGAAAATAGTCTTGACCTTATAGATTCATTTAAAATGATGAAAAGTTGGTTTGTTGCGTCCTGTGAACAATTGATTCCGCCTAGATTTAGCGATTGATCCTGGATGAATATATTTATACAAACGATCTATGATTGGACAACGAAGGTACTAAACTCTGTTGATGAGTCGAGAACCTGGGAGCCATCAGAGCTCAACCGCTTAGTTGAGCAGCCACCCAATTCTGAGATGGGTGATTATGCAATCCCATGCTTTAGCTTTGCCAAAAACTTGCAGCGCTCACCCGTCCAAATTGCTGCGGAACTGGCAGAGCAGTTACAAAAGTTCATCTCTCAAGAAACCCCTATAACTGCAATTCAAGCTGAAGGCTCATATCTAAATTTCACTGTTTCAGCTGCAGCAATGGCAGAAGTAGTGCTGCCAGATGTTTTTCGTGGAACTTATTTCAAGGAATCCTCCAAAAATGCTCGTGAACGAGTGATGATCGAATATTCTCAGCCTAATACTCACAAAGGTTTTCACGTCGGACATATGCGTAATGTAGCGCTTGGAGACAGTCTTTGTCGCATTTTTCGTTATAATGGTTACGATGTAGTTGGAGCAAACTACATTGGTGATGTTGGAGCGCACATCGCAAAATGTTTGTGGTTTTACCGAAATTACAATACAGAAACGCCTCCGGAGCACTATCGTGGAGAATGGTTGGGTGAACTTTATACCCAAGCAGTAAAAAAACTAGATGAAGCCAAAGGCCAAAAGAAAATCAATTTTCAGGAGGAAGTTAGTCGAATACAGCAAAAACTGGAAGCAAAAGACGAGGAACTCACGAGAGAATGGGAAATGACCCGTGAGTGGTCAGTGGAGGATTTTCGGGAAATATATGAGTGGCTTGATGTAAGTTTTGATCACATTTTTTTTGAATCTGAGGTTGATGAAAAAGGCAAACAAATTGTAATTGAAGGAGAAAAAGACGGTACATTTGAGCGATCGGAAGGTGCAATCGGAGTTGATCTTGAGGAGGAAGATCTTGGTTTTTTTTTGCTTCTGAAATCAGATGGAAACACACTTTATTCCACAAAAGACCTTGCACTTGCACAACAAAAATTTGACCAGTTCGGAGTAAAGCGCTCTATTTATGTGGTTGGTGTTGAGCAGACGCTGCATTTTAAACAAGTTTTTGCAACACTAAAACGAATGGGCTACGAGCAAGTCGGACAGTGTTTTCATTTGTCATACGCATTGGTCATGCTTCCACAGGGAAAAATGAGTTCTCGTGCAGGTAATGTGATTTTGTTTTCGCAGCTCCGAAAAGAAATCATTGAGAGTATCCAAACTGCCCATTTGAGTGAACACCGTCAAGATTGGAGTAGGAAAGAACTGGACGAAACGGCCCAAAAAATTGCGGTGGCTGCCATCAAATACGGAATGCTCAATCAGGACTCGAACAAACAGATTGTGTTTTCTATGGACGACTGGCTAGTTTCTGAGGGAGATACTGGTACCTATATGATTTATGCTTATGTACGCATTCGGAGTATAGGTCGGCAAGTTCCGCGGGAAGTAAGCGCTGAAGTAGACTTTTCACTACTGGTACACCCCAACGAAAAAAAACTTTTGCGACAGATGCTGGATTTCAATCGCACCGTATATAACTCCGGAGAGCAATACCGTCCGTCTTTACTTGCTCGGATGCTTTATGAGTTTTCCAAAGATTTCAGTCGTGCCTATAACACATGTTCGGTAAAGCATGCTGAAACTGAAATGCTGCAAGCTGCCAGGATGCTATTATTCCACTGTGTTGCAGAAACTCTTCTGCATGGTCTTCAGCTCCTTGGAATAACACCACCAGAGCGGATGTGAACAATGAGATTTTAGACTTTTGCTTTAACTTATCAACAAATACAACATTTGCGCTTCTTTTGCGGCTAATCTTTTACGAAAATATCATTTATGTCTAAATGGTCGTTATTATTGATGCTTTTTTTTGGTGTGGCCACCGAATCATTTGCAGATTATTTTAAATGGGAGATTTTGTATACTGATAAAGGCTATGGCACTGAGACACTCACCGTTCCAGTTACTTCTATGCGAAAAATAAAATTTGCTGATAAAAAAAACGAGTGTAGGATGGAGAGTTTCTGGATGCGTATTGAAGCAGATTTGCTGTTGGAAGGAAAAACTTTAGTGTGCGTTAACGGTGACGAAAAACGCGTTGTAAGTGTGGTGTGCAGAGACAATCATCGTAACCGCAAATATAATATGCTCAAAGAGCTTTATCCAATTGCAAAAAATGGATTCAGACTTAATCCAAAAATGGGGGCGGATTCTCCGTACTTGGAGTTGCGCTGTTATTTTTGAAAAATTGCAGTTAAAACAAGACTTTCAAAATCGTCTGTACAATTTGAAATGAGGATTCTGCAGCTTTTTTCAAAAAAGCTGAGTGAAGTTTCTGGCCGTTTGCTCCTGCCAAATCACTGAGGCAACGTACCACGAGCGCTGGAATTTCAAATTGCTCTGCAACCTGAGCAACCGCTCCTCCTTCCATTTCAATGGCCTGCGCTCCAAATCTTTCAAACAACGCTTTTCGAGTTTCACCACACTGAAGAAAAACATCTCCGGTCAGTATTGTACCCATCTTGACATCAGGAAGCACTGCATTTATTTTTTTCTTTATTTTCGGATCAATTACAAATTCTAATTCATTTTTCTGTTGCCCCATCGGGATGTTACCTGCCCGGAAAACTTGGAGTTTGCCGTCGTTTAGAGCACCATAATCGTATTGAATCAACGACTTGCCGACAATAACCTCTCCGATTTCCATTTCCGGATCAATTCCTCCCGCGACACCGGAGAAAATAAGCATTTCGCAGTCAAATACTTTAACCAGGAGCGTGGAAACCATTGCTGCATTGACTTTGCCTATACCACATTCGACTACAACCAGGTCATGGGAAGAGTGTTTGCTCTTGAAAAAAGTTCTGCCTCCTACCAGTTGAGCTGAATCTGGAAGCAAATCAAAAAAATGTATTTCTTTAGGAATGGCGCAAAGAATTCCAATTCGCATTGAAAACTCCAGAACAAAAAATTGAATTAAAATAACTTTTTACAAACGGCAGGGAATTCCCGTTTTTCACACCACTCGTATAACTTCCCACTTGGTGGTGTACAGGACGCGGAGATGAAGAATAGTAAAAGGATTACGGGACATAATTCCCAACAGTTCCGAAATGGCAAAGTTCGTGTTATCAAAATTTTGCAGAACTTTATTTTTGGTTCCATTTATTACCTATTATCAGTTATCTCGAAAAGCAACTTAGCAAAATCATTTGTTCCTCCGTCCTGTAGAATTTCATGGAGCCTTTTTCCCATTTTTCCTGGAACACGCAGTTTCCAATATTTCTTCCACCACTCCAAGCCCTGTTCCGCTAAAACATCCTGGGAAACAAATTCTGCGGCATTGTTTTCCTGGATAAACCGAGCATTATCTTCCTGATGCGTTCCCGGAAGTGGAATGAGGATAGTATCTTTTTGCATAATAGCAAGTTCACCAAGAATGCCCATTCCTGCGCGCGTCAGCACTATGTCACTTTTTGCAAGTAAATCCCCCATGCCTTGCTGGACAGTTTCTATCGGATGGTAATCCTGATGAGAAAAACAGGAAGATTCTGGTTTCAAATAATTTTCCCCTCCTGTACCAGTGAGATGTACCACTTGAAAATCAATAAGCAAATGTTTTAGCAACGGAAAAACGGCCTTGTTCAAACCAAGTGCCCCCTGACCTCCGCCTGTGATAAGGATGAGCGGACGCTCCGGATGTAAACCAAAACGCTCATTTGCACGCTCTGCTTTGGCAGAGTATATTTCCTGACGTACAACTGGACCGATTTTGCGTTTCTTAGAAATAGTGGGAAACTGATTCGCAGTACTTTCAAAATAAAAAACAAGGGCATTGCTGACTGGAGCCATCAAGCGGTTAGCGAGTCCGGGACGCAAATCCATTTGCAAAATTATATGTGGGATTCTTAAAAACCAAGCTGCATAAGCTACAGGTACACTCACAAAACTTCCTGCAGAAACAACAACATGTGGGCGAAAATGAAGCAAGTGCATTAAGCCGGCTATTCCACCGCCAAGAATAAACAAAGGATCGATAAAATTGAACCAACTCCAATAACGCCGGAGTTTTCCGGAAGGAATTGCCGCAAACGGAATCTTTGCCTGCTCCACCATTTTTCGTTCAGGCCCATTCTTGCTGCCCAAAAAAAGAAATTTTGCCTCTTTTTTTTGTTTGAGGACTTCCTGCGCCAGGGCGAGCAACGGCAGGGTTGGTCCACCAGAACCTCCACCAGTAAATAAAACTCGAACGGGTTTATCACTCATAGCAAGAGACTCTTTTGGTTTTTTTATAGATTTAGCAACATTGAATGACTATTTTCGAAAAGTGCGACCTGACTGGCAATTTTTTGTTTGTCATAGTCTCACCTGCTGTCATTTAATATTTGCTGCCTCAACGAGTGATTGGGCCTTATTTAATTCAGTTTGTAGAATATTGCTCAATCCCACAGCGTCATTGCAAAAAATCCATTCTACCCCACGGTTAATTTCTCGAAAAAGATTATTTTTTGACTTGGGATAGCCGACTCCAATTTTTTGCCCACAGGCTAAATGCTCCTCTACCAGTTTTTTATCAAGGAGCAGATAATGTCCGCCTAGGCCAGCATACTTTTTAGTTAATGAGATTTTGCTTAACGTTTTTTTATTAAATTCTGCTACCAGAATTTTTGCTGAAGTATCGACGAATTTAATCATTTCCAGCATATTTGGATCCAAGGAAAGTAAATGGAAATCTTTCTTTGGTTCAAAGGCTTCAAACAGTTCTTTCAGTATCCTGTTCTGCTCTTCCGGTTTCGGATAATGCTCTTCTTTGGCCTCAACCATCAAATGCAACTTCCCGCCGTAGCGTTTAAGAACCTCCTCCAATGTTGGAATCTGGGGGCAAAGTTGCTTTAGTTCATCCAATGTTGTGTCTGAAATCCGGATATTTGAACCGTACAATCTCTGCAAATCCGGGTCATGAGAAACGACAGGATACAAGTCTTTTGTCCAGCGAAAATCCATTTCAACACCCCAAATTCCATCTGTTTCAAGCACGTGATCAAACGCAGTCAGAGTGTTTTCAAACACTTTCAAGTTGTCATGCTGTCCACGGTGAGAAATAATTTTACATTTCCTCAAATTTTCTACAGTTGGGGCTTGCTGTGGTATTAGCGCAAAGATCAAGTCACAGACCTGCATCAGGCGGATTTCCAGCCAGGAAGGAAGTTCCATAATAAATTAGAGAGTTATGATTTTATAATTTTCTATACGCCAACATCCAAAATTTCAATACACCTAAACTCCCTGAGGTGGTTCCTCCCAAATTTTCTTTACAAATTTTAGCGGCCTCAATTTTTCAACTATTTTATGAAAAACAGGCCAACTGACGGATTCAAGTTTGATACGGATATCTGCCTCTTTGTTTTTTTTGGCAGATGTTTCGGAATTGATTATTGCGACACCAGCGTCTTTTATTATTTTCGTTATTTGAAACAAAATTCCAGTTCCATCAATGACTTGTAAATGAATAATGTGTGAACGTGTTATCTTTTTAGAGATTTTCCAGGCGACATCAATAGGAATTTTATCTGACGGTGGCCGTTTATTTTTACGCATTATTTTGGGACAGTCTGCGAGGTGAATCTCTATTTCCTTGTCTTCGTAGATAAAACCTGTGATTTTGTCTCCGGGAATTGGGAAACAGCATCCTGCCAGTCGAATTAAGGGGCTCTGGACATCTTCGATCGAAAAAATGTTTTTGTCACCGCCGAATATGCTCTCCCAAAATTCTGAGCTTATCATCTCTTTTAAACGACCAGTATTTTCAAACTCAAGCAATTTATATTTTCTGAGAAACTTTTGTAATGGACGTTTTTGTAATCCAATTTCCTGCAGAAATTTGTTGGCTGACAATTTTTCAGCCTGCAATGCCTCTTTCATACCCTTGGATTTAATCCATTTTTCCGCACTCTGATCTTCACCATTCTCTCGTAACTTTCGCTCTAATAATGACCGTCCTGAATTTCTAGCGCTAATTACTTTTTGCTGTTCAAGAGCGCGTTTAATTTGGGCCCGGCTCTTTGCAGTTTTGACTTGTTCAAGCCATTCCTCCCTGGGCTGAACTCCATGGTCTGTAAGAATCTGCAATGCTTCTCCTGCAAATAACTGACGCTCACGTGGGACCCTTTTATTAGTTGTTCCAACAGAAGAAGGGTTCACCAGAGCACCAATGCAGTGACTGCCAAGATCTGTGTGAATTCCATAAGCAAAATCCAGCACTGTTGCACCTTTTGGAAAAACAAACATGTCTCCTTTTGGACTATAGACCTGAACCTGGTCAGACTGCACATAGCTCATTACTTCGAGCATGCGAACTTCTTTGTCACCTGCCAGCTGATCCAGTTGACTGAGGTATATTCGGTAATAGTCAGCAATCTCGGTTGGGCTTCCTTGCCAATGAGCCATGATCCCATACTGATTATTTTTCAGCATTTCTTTAGAGACAATCTCTATGCATGTCTGCTCACCCTCAATCATTAATTCGGTCTGTATTCCCTCATAACCGTTCCAGAGAGGGTTGCTGATATAATCTCTGATTTTCAATGGAATAACAAAAAAACTGGTATGCAGTATTCCCAATGCTTGAAAACAGGCCAAACTGTTTTCGACAATAATTCTGAATCCCTTCAAAACATGATCTACAGGGCCTCTTTCCTGAATTCTGGAAGCAGGATGAACAAAAAGCGGTTCAATTTTATGATATGCAAAATTTTGATTTTCAAGGTTTTTTAGCAAAGAAAACTTCATTGTATTAATCGTTGAAATACGGGCTTTTTTTAATTCATCAATATCCGCCAAGGTCCTCTGATATCTTTTGGGGTATAGTAGCTTGAAGCAAAGTTCTGTGTGTTCCTGACAAATCTGGGTCAATCCCAGACGTTCGGCTAATGGCACGTATACATTTAAAGTTTCAAGACTGATTCGCCGTTGTTTATCACGAGGCATGGCCTCCATGTCTCTCATGTTATCGAGTCGGTCAAACAGCTTGATCAGCAATGCGCGTACATCCTGCGCCATGGTTTTCAGCATTCGCTGGTATGTTGCATCCAGATCATCCCTTGCCCGGTTTTTTGAGCTTTCCGGATTTTTAATTTTAGTTAACCCCTTGACAATATCAGCATACCAGGCCCCATAGCGCTTATGGATGTCTTTGTGGGTAATCTTTGTGTCTTCAATAATATCATGTAGAAGTGCTGCAATAACGGTTGGAGCATCCAGTCCTGCTCGACAGATATAGTTCGCCACACGAAGTGGATGTATAATGACTGGCTGCCCTGATTTACGTCTATGATGTTCTTGGTGTTTCCGGAGATCAAAAATTGCTTGTTCAAGCAGTTCAGAATCTTCGCCAGTACCATATTTCTGCACGTAGCTCCGAATTTGCTTAACCAACTTTGCAATCAAGGTATTATCGCTTGCTGAAATAGCTATCTTTTTAGTGCCGAGCATATTTACTGTTTGGAGCATACTATTACTGTGGTTGAAAACGTCTTGTTTGATCATCTCCACTGCAGTAACGCAAAGGTGATTCAATTCTGACCGGCTTCCAACCTACTTCAAAACGCTTTTCCCACAAAGATTTCCTTATTTCCCGGAACAGGTCAAAACTGTCCGGATCAACCCAGAAAAAAAAGTAGTTTTCTTCTGTGGGATATTTTTTCATCAAAGTTTGCATTAATCCATTGTGCTGAGAAACCTGATGCCACCATTGTCCTGCTCCAGGTGAAGGGAAAAATTCCAGACAGTGTGCATGTCCACCACCGGCTGTGAGTTCAATGGAATATTGATCCAGGCTGATGTTTGTCGGTAAAGGGTCACTGCCAGAGAGATATTTTTTTAGCCTTTGATAAACTAATGCACGATCAAAGAACAATAAACGGTCATTTCGCAACAAAAGCAATAGATTGTTTTTTTGTGAAACATGTGACCAGGGAATTTTTAGTTTTTCAATATTTTCTATGGATTGTTCTGTTGTTGGTACTTGTTCACTTTTTTCTAATAACGAAAACATAGCCATGAACACTGCTAGAATAATAAGAATTCCTACATTGTTGGAAACAATATCCACCAAAGAATCCAAGTTTATAAAACCTTGTAAGTCACCTAAATATCCTCGTTTATTACGCATTAAGTCTCATCTTGCTGAGATTCTTATTCATTTTCACTTTCTACAGACTCTGCCTCATCTGACGATGTAGATGCGACCTCTTCTGCTGAATCAGGTTCTCCATCTTTCTGAAATTCTTCTTCATTTTTTTCACTTTGCCTGAATGCCTCACGAGCTTGTACCTTCTTTTTTTCTTCAATAGAGTGCTGATATTTATTGAACCAATTTGTTACTTTTTCTGCCAAATCCGGACGTTTGATACGAACGCAAAGGTCAACTAATTTTTTCAGCGTGCTGTTTTGCGGCTCGATCCTGATTGCCTGTTCATAATAACTAATGGCCTCTTTAAAATTTCCTTTTGTTTCAGCCTCCTCCGCTAAACTAATTTTCTCCTGAACTTTACCTTTAATCTCTTTTTTCTTGAATGCTTCCAGCATCTTTTCCAGTTCTATTGTTCTATTTTCATTTTTCAGTATCCGGTTGAGGCTGATCGCTTTTTGAATCAGGTTTTTGCTAGCGGCAATGTTTAGAGCTTTGTCAATTGCCAGTAATGCATTTTTAGGATCCTTTTTTTTAAGATAGTTTCCTGAGACCATCAAATACGCAGCATGAATTGATTTAATACCTTCACGGGCCTCTTTATTTTGACGGTTTATGTGTAAAATTCGTCTAAAAATTTCAAATGCATTATCCCATAATTTTTTTTCTACATTATACTGGGCGATTTTGTTCAGCAGTTCTTCGGATGTGATCTCTGGCACAAGGGGTTCATAAATTTCAATAGCTTTTTTCTCATGACCTTCCTCATAAAGTTTTTCTGCTTTTTCCAAGATTGCACTGACATCATAATTCCCTTTGGACCTCTCAAGGAGCTTGAAGGTTGTGAAAAAGCAAACGCGTGACTGCTGGATCATTCCTTTCCGTTTGAGGAGGATCCCCATGTTAACATTAGTGTAGCGGTGATTCGGATTGCTGCCTAGAATGCCCTGAAAAGTTTTTATTGCTTTGTTGGTATCACCATCAAGTGAAATTGCAAGCACCAGGAAGCAACGCAGATCGACATTCCCTTTTTCACGCATAAGCAGGCGTTTAAACAAACGCTGAGCGATGTCGCCAATTCTTTGCTGCAAACAATAAATACCTAAAGTGAAACAGGCTTCCTTTTCTTCCTTGCTTTCAGCCTCAAGATTGGAAACGATGTATTTAAAAGTTTGCGAAGGATTAATTTTGTTTGTTTCATCGGAACTTTCGTCTCCATCCTTCTCATCATCAGCTTTGACTTCCGTTTTATCGTCCTCTTTGCTCCCGTCCACAGGTATTTCTCCTGTATCTTCTTGTTTCCCTGCACCCCCATCCTCACTAACTTCTTCCGGGTCATTCACAAAATTCTGCTGCATCTCAATTAATTTATCTAGTCCCTCTTTAATGTCAGGCAGCACAAAGTCGGACATTTTTTCAAACTCATCAATGGCAGAGACAGCCGTGCCATCAGCGACTTCCAGTTTTGCTACAGATGCAGCCAAATTATAAAAAGCATATTTAAAATCAGGATCATGCTTCAGGCAGTAGTGGTACATATTTTTTGCTTGTTTCCAGTCATGCTTCTTGCGATATGTGTTTCCTAGTATATTAGCCAGCTCTACGTTTTTTGGATCCATTTGCAGGACATTTACACCTAAACTTATCATTCCGTCAGGATTCCCGCCACCCTGCATTTCCTGGAACAGTCTGGTAACAGTTTCTGAAGCAATCTTTGGATTCAATTCCAGTGCTTTGTTAAATTCTACTGCCGCCCAGTCATAGAAGTTTTTTTCCAGTAGGCTTTCAGCATGGGCAAGAATGGCTTGTACCTCCTTGTCTGAATCTGCAGAACTAAAAATTTTTTTAAGTAGTTCCATATGTGTTATGATATCTGTGAAATCAATTTAGCTGTCGTAGTCATCCTGAACCTTTGCTGCCACGTTCAAGCATCATCATAACCGAAGGTGATGAGATTGTAAATTCCAGTTTGCAGAAAATGCTCATTTTAAACAATGATTTGATCATTTTGAAGAAAATAGTAGATTAAGAAGTTCTGAAAAGAAATTCATGCCTTTGACTCTAAACTGGAAATTACTAAAAAAAATCAAAAATTTTCAGAAAAGACTTGCGAAAACCAAGCCTGATATGGCATTTTTAAGCGGAGCATTTACGGGAAATGATAAAACTAAAATTTGGCAAGATTTTCATTTCAAGTATACATCCCGTTTCAGTAAGTAATTCTGTTTCTGGTAAAGAGAAACGTCGAAGCTGAGGAGCAATGGCAGAAAAGCCTGGGGAACATAAAATAGAACTATCTGACGAAGATAGTCCGAATGATATTTTGAATGAACCAGGTGACGCAGATCTGTTTGATAATGAACTAAGCGGTGATGATTCTTCTGATGGACTTGCTAATGTAGATTTGGCTGATACATTGCCGAATGTCGAAGAAATTGATAGTGGTCCGGATGACGAGGAAATAGATCTTGGCATGGACGAGATTGGAAATCTTATTGAAGATTTAAAATTAGATGTTCATGACGACGATGAAACTGTTGCATCTGGAGAAGGAGAAGAAGATATGGTTTTTGAAGAGGAAGAAGCTGAAGATGAAAACAACGATTCAGTAGAAAGCTTGCTTGATGAACTGGGTGGAGACGAAAGTAAAGAAGATACTGGTTCGGATGCTTCGTCTGAGGTTGAAATTACCGGAGAAGGTGAAGTGGCTTCTGAATCAGATGAATCAGAGTCAATTGACGATGAAGAAAGTTCTGGAGAAAGCACTGAAACAGAAGACTTAGAATTGCCGGATGATTTGGATTTATCCGATGATTTGGAGGAAATGACAGAATCGTCAGATGGGGCAGAATCTGTAGAAAATGAAACGGTAGAAGAATCTGCTCCTGAAAATGGAGAACCTGATTCAACAGAAGAGATCGCTTCTACATCGTCGGATGGTGCCGAGTCTGTGGAAAATGAAACGGTAGAAGAATCTGCTCCTGAAAATGGAGAACCTGATTCAGCGGAAGGGGTCTCTTCTATATCTTCGGATGGAGAAGAATCTGCTCCT
>ERZ651768.265-NODE-265-length-39318-cov-24.087205_pt1 | contig 39318 bp, 29 predicted proteins | sample MGYA00514754_ERZ651768 | MGnify/ENA metagenome assembly ERZ651768
CGAACAAAGCTTGCCCTGTCACATGACCCACCGCTGAATCGTGAGGGACCTGTTTACCAACTACTTTCTTGTGGCTCTCTTTTTGTTCTGCTTTTTCAATATAATCAACGAACATCTCATTTTTTTCGGACGGTAAATCATTCAAGAACAAAGTTCCGCTTGTCTCACGGCCCACTGCTGAATCATGCTGAGTACGTTTCCCAAGAGCTTTCATGCAGCCTCTTTTTTATTCTGGTTGTCACAGCACTCATGAAAGAACTTCATCAAAATGTTTTCCGCTAACTGCGACCGATAATCCATAGACGCGCGGACATCTGAAATTGGATTAATTTCCTCTCGTGCCAGTTTGCCGGCTTCTTGGAAAATTGCTGACATCATCGGCTTACCCTGTAAAAACTCCTCCGTCTTCGGTAAGCGCAGGACAATCGGGCCCACTCCACCATAGGCCAGGCGGACACTCTGTATTTTACCATTTTTCAGTTTTAGTAGAATACCTGCTGTAAAGGTGGAAATATCCAAGTCTTTCCGTTTGGAAACTTTGTAAAGTTTCAATACATCCTCCGGATCAGGAATATTCCAACGAATACTTGTGATCAGCTCTTCCTGAGTCATTACCTTGTTTTTATAACCTTGATAAAACCGGTTGATATTCACCCAGCGTGTGCCCTTTGATCCGGTCAACTCTATTTCAGCCTCAATTACATGAAGGAAGGGCAGGGAATCAGCAATCGGTGAAGCATTTGCGATATTGCCTGCTAATGTTCCTGCGTTCCTGATTTGTCGGGAAGCAAAAATTGAGATGATTTCCACAAGTTCAGGAAGGTGTTTCTGACAAAATTCTCCAAGTTTAGCCCAAGTCACCTTGGCTCCAATCGTCATAGTTCGATTTTCAATTTCAAGAAGTTCAAGCCCAGTCAAATTTGTCAGGCTCATTACGTAGTTTGGCTCCAGGCGCTCTTTGTTCATCTGCACCGAAACATCCGTACCGCCAGCAACAATGATGACATTTTTGTGTTTTTGCTTGAATTCAACAGCTTCTTTCAAGGACGTAGGCAGAAAAAATTGAACTTGCTGGCCAGTTCCATTCCATTTCTCCTCATACTCACAAAATACAGGTTGGCTAACATGTTCCGTAAAATCCTCAAGTATTGCCTTCACATCGAAACGCTTTGAAGCTCTGGGTATGACATCAGGATTCAGGGACAAGGCAGCATCGATAATTTGCTCGTATCCAGTACAGCGACACAAATTCCCAGTCAAGCCATCCTGCACGGAATGTCGCGTTAAGGTTTCGTTTGTTTCAAGCATTGCCACCAGTGACATAACAAATCCTGGAGTGCAATATCCACATTGCGACCCCATTGCGTCAACTATTGCTTGTTGTACCGGATGAATTTTTTGCCCCTCTTCCTTCAAGCCCTCCACAGTGATGACATGAGCACAATCAAGTTGATAGAGATATTGAATACAGCTATCAATTCCCTCGTAATGCATCTCACAGTTCCGGACACGACCGATGAGTACGGTACAGGAACCGCAGTCTCCTTCCGCACAAACCACCTTGGTTCCAACCAAACCCAAATCAATTCGCAAAAAATCTGACAGTGACTGAAAGCCATGCTCACCGTAAATTTGATGACGCTGGCCATTCACATAAATAAGCAGAAAATCACGCATGTGCACTTTTCTCAGCAAGATGTTCCGTTCCGTCTTTGTCCATCCCAGTCATCATCTGTCCAATCAAACTTACAGAAGCCTCTTCTTTGTATATTGTCCCGACAATCCGTCCGTCAAAAATCACGGCAATACGATCTGCAACCAGCAGCAATTCATCCAAATCCTCGGAAATCCAAAGCACCGCCAGACCATGATCCCGTGCCTGGCAAATTTGTTCACGAATGAAGCTGGTTGCGTGAATATCCAGCCCACGTGTCGGCTGCGAAGCCAGCAATAAATTCAGTGGCCGTGAAATCTCCCGTGCAAGAATAACTTTCTGCATGTTTCCTCCTGAAAGCAGTCCAACTGGCGTTTTTTCTGAAGGTGCCCGAATGTCAAATTCCTCCATTTTATTGTGTCCATAGTCAATAATATTTGAAAGATTTAGCAGCTGATTTGAACTAAATTGAGGATTCCTAAAATCCCTCATCAAAAAATTGGAGGCAATTGACATTCCGGAAGACACTCCATATTTTTTGCGATCCTCTGGAATGTAGCCTACTCCCAAGTCAATCATTTCGCTCACTGTGGGATTCTCCACAGGTACACCTTCAAACAGATACAAGCCTTGAGTCGGTGGACGCAGACCACTCAAAACATCTGTCAGCTCTGGTTGGCCGTTTCCGGAAACCCCAGCCATTCCTAAAATCTCTCCACTATTAATTTCCAGTGAAATCCCTTTCAGCGCTGGATGTCCTAAATCATTTGCTGCATGAATATCTTTAAGAACTGCAATCAGTTTAGCCTGATTTTTCATTTGGCTTTGAATAGCTGAACCGACCTTTTCTTTTTCAATAACAACTGTTTCCTGAAGCAGTTCAGAAACGTTCACCAAATCTTTTGCCTCCAAATTGCCGAGCATCAAATCTGCCAAGGCTTCTGGATTAGTTTCATTTTTCTGTACTGTTGCCATGACCTTTCCACGACTCAAAACCGTAATTCGATGTGAAAGTGCCATCACTTCTTTCATTTTGTGTGTGATAAAAATGATGGAATGTTTCTCTTTGGCCATCCGCTGCATGATTTCGTACAAAGCCTCTGATTCCTGTGGAGTCAAAACAGCAGTTGGCTCATCCAGTATCAAGATCCGTGCGCCTCTGAACAATACTTTGACAATTTCCACGCGCTGCTGTTCACCCACTGAGAGTTCCTGAATTTTCTTTTCTGGATCAACAAATAAATCATAGCGCTCGCTAATTTCCCTAATTTGTTGATGGACCTCTTTCAACTCAAGCCTTACTAAACCGGGCAGACCGAGGATAATATTTTCGGCAACCGTATGGTTGCGCACCAGCATAAAATGCTGAAATACCATGCCAATGCTTTTATCAATCGCCTGACGTGGATTAGTGAAATTTACCTGTTTTCCAAAGACTCGCATCTCTCCTGCATCGGCGGGATAAAGACCGGCAATCATATTCATCAACGTTGATTTGCCTGCACCATTTTCACCAAGAATAGTGTGAATTTCTCCCTCTCTTAAGGTAAAATCAACACTATCATTAGCAATAATTCCAGGAAACTTTTTTGTAATCCCACTCAGTTCCAAAGGTAATAGCTGGTCTGTATAAACCGCTTCTTTTTCAGATGAATTCATTTTACACAATCAACTTAGGTATAATTCAATGCTCAGACTTTTTCTAGATGCAAAACACGGAATGTGTTTTTAATAATAAAGTCTGATATTAGCCCCTTACTAGAGTAAACAGCAAGTCTTTATAGGAAGTTCAAAAAATGAGAAAAGGGGGTGTGAATAGTGAAGAAAGGCAGGAAACAGGGTATCTGCCAGTAATAAAGAACTGAACTCTTAGCGCTTAGCCACTATTTTTGATTAGGTCCAGGACTGTTTCAGGAACCTGATTAGCCTGAGCTATCATTGCGGTACTCGCCTGCAGCATGATTTGATCTTTAGTGAGATTCGACATCTCCGCAGCCATATCCGAATCACGGAGGGTCGATTCAGCTTGAGTGGTATTTTCTTGAGCAATTTTCAGACTGTTGAGGTTGCTTTCTAAGGTGTTTTTTTGAAAAGATCCCAATTTACCACGTTGGGCCGCGATTTCATCAATTACCTGGTCTACAATTTTTGCAGCATCTTTGGCACCCTGTGACGAAGTTACGTCAATCGCAGCAAGACTCTGAAAACCACTCTTATTATTAATGCCTTTACCCATGAGACTGGTACGAACATTTGCAAATGAGAATGTAGGATTAGATTTTATATCAAGGCCAACCTGAAATTCTTTCGACATCTGGGAAACATGAACGTAACCTTCTATTTTCGAGTTGTCTGGACCTCCGACAATGTCTTCGTTTTTTTCCTCAACAAACTCTGTTCCTAACCGGACGCCTGCTTCATCTAATATTGGAATTTCTTTGAGACCAATTTCTCTAACATACATTATCGTTACCCCCGCAGACTCCGTGCCCTCCAGAGCAGTTAACAACTGACCTTCTCCTAAAGCAATTTCTCCGTTGATTGTTCCTTCAATATTTTTTCCACGATCAGCCATTTGTGCAATATTGGCTTCATCGGAAAGTATCCCTGCAACTGAACTTGTCGCTGAAAATAAATAAGAGTCTCCAAATTTGTTGTGTCGAACGAGTATTTTATTGTCTAGAGTCTCGAGAATGTGAAGGTCTAAGCCATTCTCTTTTGCTGCTTGATTCAATGAAAAAACGACTAGTCCGCGAATTTGTGATGAAATTTCTGCCTGAGGAAAAAGTAGTGGATCCTGTTCACTCTTTTTGATCAATTGCTCAATGTCTTTTCCCAGCTGACCGTCCTTTGTATTAAAGTTCAAATTTCTGCCGCCTTCATTCAGCACGATTTGCAGTCCATTCCGAATATTATTGATATTGATTGCAACAGTGCCTGATTTTTTGGTTCTTGTTGCAACTTGCTGAATATCAACTTTCCATCCTTGTTTGGGGGAGGCTGAAGTAGTTGCCTCAGCTGACACGAACTGCAGTGAATCACCAACTGTTGTGCCGTTTGCCCCCATACTACCGTCAAGCAGCCTCTTGCCGCCAAATTCAGTGTTTTTCGATATTCGATCAATTGAACTCAGCAAGTTATCAATTTCCTTCTGATCAGCAGTTAATATATCAGGACTGTTTATCGCTTCGTTCTGAGCGTGTACTGTCAATTGTTTTATTTTTATCAGGAGCTCACTTACTTCATTTAATGCTCCTTCTGCTGTTTGCAGCATTGAAACTGAGGATGAAGCATTATTATAAACCTGCTGTAGTCCTACAATATGTCCACGTAATTTTTCTGAAGCAATTAATGACGCAGGACCATCGGCTCCTCTGTTTATTTTTACTCCTGAACTGAGACGCTCGATGCCACCCTTCACTTTGTTGAAGTGATTCGAGGCATGTCTCAATGTGTTTTGGGAGGATGGGTTTTGTCTGATTTTCATTGCCGGTAATAGACTCTAATTTCAGCTTTTACATACTTTAGCTCTGAATTAAACAGGACCTAATCCAGAGGAAACTCTTGTGTCTTTAATCGGCAATTATTGATAAATCTTTAGCAATATTTCAGATTCTATGCTTTTTACCCAGTCCAAGTAAATAAATTTCCACACTTTCGGCTCGAGAGCTTTTCGGTTTACATAATTTGACTCTGCCAAATGATTCCAAAAATGCGCTACGCAACCCCTCCAGTGGTGCTCCCTGAAAAGCTTTCACCAAAAGCGTCCCCTGTGGACGTAGTAATTCAATTGCCAGGCTCAGTACCTGTTGGTTCAGCGCAAAAGAATGCTGGACATCAGTGGCACGTATTCCTGTAGTTTTTGGAGCCATATCGCTCAGGAATACATCTACCAGTCCTCCATCCATTTCCAAATCTTTTGCCGTTAGATCAAAAATATCAGCTTGCAATACTTTGACATGTGTCGGTAGCGAATGATTCACAGGCTGTAAATCCACACCCAGCACCCGTCCCTTTTTACCTACTTTTTTGCTTGCATACTGAAGCCACGAACCAGGGCTGCAGCCTAAGTCCAATACAAAATTACCTTTGCGGATAATTCGATATTTTTTATCCAATTCTTCTAGTTTGTAAGCAGAACGGGCAACATATCCATCATGCTTAGCCTTGTAAAAATAATGATCTTTAATTTTTTTCATAGTAACCCCTTATCAGCGAAGCTAGTGTAGCTCCAAAATCCTTTGTGCACTTTGGAAATACGCTTCATTTCATTTTTAGTAAAATGAGTTGTAACTCTCATGTATTTGATACAGAATGCACTAAAGAAACAAGGATAGTGCCATGTCAATTTTGGTGCTCTATTTGCCTTTAGCCTGTCAGGTTTTAAGCTAATTACTATTTTTTGGTATGCTGGTTCTGGTCGAAATCTCATTATTTATTTTTCTTAAAATATTTCATAATATATTGATATAATTGATTAATAATGTATATTTAGTATCTATTCAAGGATCTCATGTTAGACAAAATAGGAACCCTTTTGGGGATGCTGTTGGGGGCATCGTTAGTTATTTTCGGAATTATATGGCCGGACCATCTTTCGAATTATTACATGTTTCAGTTCCGGGAATTTGAGCGGGGACTGGAATCTTTAAAAGCCTCACAAGCGTCAATCGAAGATATACGCGCTTTAAAAGCCAGCTTTAAAGTGTTTCAGGATTCCTGGCTCGGCTCTGTTTCCCGATTCGCTGATTTAAAATCTCTGCTTATTGTACTCGGAGGATCTTATGCTGCGACCTTAATTGCCTTCCGTTTTGGTGATGCAATGCGTGCAATATTGTTCATCGCCAAGGCATTTTTAAAAGGTAAAGCGGAGAAGGATTTTCTTGAAGTTTATCATACAGTGATCAATCTTTGTGAAAAAAGAGCCAATAATGAATTAATTACTGATGAGGAAATTAGTGCTGTGAAAAATACAGACCTGCAAAACTGGCTACAGGATTTTATCGCAGTCGATTTGGTTACTGAAGAAATGATTGAGGAAATTGTACGCTCTGAAATTGAAATGTACAACTATCGTTCTTTTGAAGAAATAGATATGCTGGAATTTATGGGACGTGCTTCTCCTGCCTTTGGCATGATTGGCACAGTTGTAGGTCTGATCCTCATGCTTGGCAGTGTCAGCGGAGAAGGCGGTGCAGACATAGCCGGGTTGATGGGCGGCATGGCAGTTGCGTTGATTACTACGCTCTATGGTGTCCTACTCTCGCAGCTGATTTTTTTGCCAATAGCATCCAAACGCTTCCAGCTCAAGGAGTCACAAGTATTGCTGATGGAAATGATACGTGAAGGATTACTCTATTTGAAGCGCAGAGAGCTTCCTGAAACTGCAGCAAAAGATTTAGTTATTTATCTTCCTCCTAAGTTGAGAAAAAAAGTCATTCAGGAGGAGCAGGCCGCAATGGGTGAGGGATTAAGGTTGTAATATGAGTCAAAGTGCCAGCTCTGAAGGTGGATGGATAACGACATTTGCTGATTTAATGACATTATTGTTCTGCTTTTTTGTTCTTCTGACCACACTTTCTACACAACCTAAAAATTGTAGTGATTTAGAGCTTTATCTAAAGAACTACAAAAAGAAGTTTGCCAAGTATGAACTTCGTTCAACAAAGCTCAGTTGTATCATTTCTTTGCCTCAGGATTTCCTTTTCCGTTCTGGAGATGCCGTCCTCAAGAAAGGGGCCTTCAAGGAGCTCTCACCACTTTTTTTTAAAATTCTCGAAATTCCTGAACATAAATCAGATCTATTGACCGTAGAAGGTCATACAGACAATGTTCCAATGCGCAGCAAAAAATTCCCCAGCAACTGGGAGCTCAGTTCTGCACGGGCCACAACCATTGCAGACATGCTCATTAAGCGGATCAAATATCCTGAAAAATCTATCTCAATTGCCGGTTATGCTGACACCCGCCCCAAAACCGATTACACTGACGTAAACGGGGCCCCACTTGCCGGGAGTGAGCTGAAAAAAGCCCGTAATATAAACCGGCGTGTTGAAATTATACTTACAACACCACCAAAGTCCTTAGAGGAGTCAACCCTTCTTTTTGGAGGGAATAATTAAGGCTCTCTACCGGGTTGAGCAGATCTTACCTATCTGAAAAAATAATTGATTGTAACAAGAATATCTGGGCTGAAACCTAAGCTCACATTAAATTAGTTAAGTTGGGACTGTGCCTTCGACCTGGCAAATTTTTTACACTTGTCTTCATCTAGCGGCCCACTGTATAAGGCACAGCCTCATAATTAAACATGACATGATTTGTGTATTTTCTGAACGTTCAGAAAAATCCTGATCAAAGAAAATTATTCTGAACGTTCAGAATAAATCAGGCAGGCCCGCCCCGTTTCTGTTATGCTCCACATGTCCCCTTCTTTCTGAATCAGTTTTTGACATGAGTGCATTTCGTGAAGCAAGCGTTCAAATGGAATAGTATCAAATTCCTTTCCGCACAATTCCATTGTCCGTTTTGCTTCATCTGACAAACATAATAAAATAGACTGCTCAGCCTGAGCCATTGCACTATTTTTATTTTTAAACGAAAGCAGCAAAAAGCGATATACATTATCAGCAAATTCATTCAATCTTTCTGCAAACTCCATCCTGCCTCGAAGATAAAGTAAAAGTTTGTCTTCAGTCCCAGAATTCCTTACAAATACAGCAGCCGCAGGAAGGCCCTTTTCCAAAACACGCAACAACAGCATTTCAGGCTCCTCCCGGCGTTTTTCAATTTTAACCTCCACTCCCGGCCAGTTTGCGTTTAGCAACAGCAATTTTTCCAGTTCATCACGAAGCTTAGACCCTTCACAGAGCAAAGATTTGTCAACATAATAAACCGGAAGGCTTCTTTGGAAACCGGAAGGGAAAGGATTTTCCAGCCACTCAAAGAAATCGGGGGTATTATTTGTGGGACGTAAAATTTGAATTGCAGCCAGGCTGTTCACCGCACATTTCAGACCATTTCCACAAAATACCGACCTGTTTACATTTCCGTACCGCGTTTTAGCTAAAGTGATCAAGTGTCCGGACACCTCGCTTCCAACTGCAAAAATATTATTCGACTGCCGGCAAGTATGAGCGAATGCACTCTTAACTAGTTCGTTGCCCTCGTTTTCCCTGACCCATTTTTCAACAGTCAAAAAAATCCGGGTTGAAGACAAAGCATCATATTTTGAACTTTTTACCATCAGATGGAGGCTCTCGCTTGCTTTCTTCAACAAAATGTTAAACTCCGGAACATCAATTTTTTGTAGATAATATTCCTGTTTAGACTGCCAGTCATTAAAACATGCCTGCCATAAAATCCACTTATCGCCTACAGTAAACTGCATTGTCTCAAACCCGGCCTGCTGAGCTGCCCGGCCTACTTCCAAATCACTTTCGACAGTATTCACAAACAGTGGTGCATGTTTCCATTTATGGTTTTGCTGTAGAAACTTAGCCTGCATAAATGCCAACACGTCTCCGTCAAGCACCAAAACCCGGTCTTCATACGGGTCATAGCTCAGTAAAAAACATCGATCCCCGTCACCATCAAAAACAAATCCCAGCACCAAATCAGAATTGTTTCGCAGTTTTTCTATTTGTTCGCGACCTCTTGTTAGGATTTGCTGCAGGGTTTCATATCCAGAGAATAAACCATTTTCGATATCATCAGCTGAAATATATGCCACACCCTCTAGGTCAGCTACTCCAGATCGTACATTAACTCCACCTGATGGGTCACAGTTAGTAAAAACAATGTCGCAGGCATCATAATTCAACAAATCCTTTATTAAAGGAGAAAAAGCTCCATTTGCAGCATCAACAATTATTGTAGTTCCAGCTAAAGCGTCATCTGTTAACCAGTGATTATCCGGGTCAGACATAAAATCTAAAAACACTTTCCGTGCAGCAACATGTTCATTACGAAGTTTAGCAGTCAAAGGGGCTGAGCGAAGATCTTCATAATTCAAATGCAGACAGCGCTCCGTCAAACGCTTGTCATCTTCCGGAAACAATTTGAGATTAGAATGCCCCAAAAAGATTTTAATGCCATTTTGGTCGGCAGGGTTATGTGAGGCTGTTAAGACAAAAGCACATGCAGCTCCAACGTGTAGCTGATACAATGAAATGGCTGGAGTCGGTAATATTTCCACAACTACAGCAGTCAGTCCAGCCTTTCTGATTCCTCTCACCGCTGCTTCATTAAAGCGACCACTGAAATCTCTCGGATCCCAGCCAATCACTGCAAGATCAAGTTCACATGCAAAGCCTGATTCCAGCAGTTCCTGACAATAGGCAAAAGTATATAGCTCGAAGAATTCTTCAGTAAGAACACCTTCACTCAGTAATGCAGAAATTGGATCTGAGGAACAACAATCCTCTGCAAAGCAGACAGGACCACGAATACCGTCCGTTCCCTGAACACGGTCAGTTGTCATTGTTTTGTTGCGAAATTGGGCTCAATAGCAGGCGAGAAACAAAATTCATATTAATTCAGCGTATTTAATCAAGATGGAGAGATTGAAATCTAATCAGCCGACCGTTACAGATTTTGCCAAATTTCTGGGCTTATCAATATTGCGGCCTAATTCCAGGGCTGCATAATAAGAAAACATCTGTGCCACTATCATTTGCATTAAAGGAGCAAGCAAAATGCTTACAGGAGGGAGTTCTATTGATTGATCGACAACAGCATGAGCGCGTTTGTCACCTTGGAACATCAAAGCTATCGCCGTGCCACCACGAGTTTTAACTTGTTCCATCGCAATGAGCGTACGGTCATGTAATTCTTTTTCTTCCGGAGGCGGCACAAAAAATAATGAATGCAAAGCTGGTTCAACCATTGACAATGTTCCATGTTTGAGAAAACCGGCCGGCATACCTTCGGCATGCTGATAGGTCACTTCCTTCATTTTCAACGCAGATTCCATGGCCACAGGATAATAAACTCCGCATCCGAGAAATAGCCAATTCTCCACATGACTGGTAGCTCGTGCAATATTCCGTACAAATCCAGATTGCTCATTGAGCACCTTTTTAACCATTTCAGGAAACTCCTCTAAGTCCAACTGATGTTTTTCATATTCCTTTCGGGAAATCCGTGTCTGCATGAGTCCCAGTTCCAGAGCTACACGTATCATAATAAAAGTTTGCGCCAAAGCTGCTTTGGTAGAAACAACACATATTTCAGGTCCGGAACCCTGCATAATCACCTGATCAACCATCATGCTAATCGCTGATCCCATCACATTGACAACAGCAGCGGTTTGAGCACCATGATCCTTTGCATACTCCAGCGCGGTTTTCGTATCATAGGTTTCTCCTGACTGCGAAAACGCAAACGCCATATCTCCGGACTCAATCTTGACGACTGTAAACTCATCAGAACTCAACGACGGATAGAAACAGTCCGCCAAAATGGAAAAATAATACTGACTAATACTTGCAACATAATAGGTTGTTCCCACTCCTATCAAATAAGAGCGTGGTGCATTTACAAACATCTCAGCAATTCCTGAAATTTGCCCTGCTGGAATTTTCATTGCCTGCCTTATTGTTTGCGGTTCATCAAAGATTTCCTTGAGCATGTAATGTGAATAACCGCCCTTTTTACTCGTTTCCACGTCCCAGTCGATATTTAAAACACTTTTTCCGATAGTATCACGAGTTTGAACCTGGCGGATTTGGTAATCATCCTGCCCTAATACAACATATTCTCCATCATCCAGTACAATCGCCTGCCTGGTGTATTCCAAAAAAGCGTTGAGATCAGAACCAACATAATTACAGCCCTCACCAAGTCCCAACAGTAACGGAGATTCTTGCTTCACACAATACAAGTGTTCCGGATCGTGCGCAGAAAGCATAACAATTGAAAATGAACCTTCGATTTGCTGCAATGCTGCTAAAAATGATTGTTCTAAATCATTGCAGTCAGCAAAAGATTCTTCCAACAAGTTGACGAATACTTCCGTGTCTGTCAATGAATCAAAGATGACACCTTTACTCTGGAGACTTTCACGTAGTTCCTTGTAGTTTGAAATAATGCCGTTGTGTACGACAGCAAATTTTCTGTTGGTGGAAAGATGGGGATGTGCATTTTCCTGTGTAACACCACCGTGTGTTGCCCAACGGGTATGGGCAATTCCGATCCTCCCTTGCATTTGATCCAATTGTTCTTTTGAGTTGACATCATCAATTCCTCCAATATTTTTTCGCAAATCGATCGTCCCCTGTCTCAGCATGGCTATGCCGCAGGAGTCGTATCCACGATATTCTAAATTCCGGATTGAATTGAATAAATTTCTGCCAATGTTCTCCGAATGTACAATGCCGCTAATGCCACACATGCTATTTCCAGTGTTAAGTTTTGAGTTATGTCAGATTTTTGATTATTGGTTCAAATAGCGAGTAAAGGACGAACTAAACTTATAAATCGTTGAATCAACAAATGGTAGTACTATCAGGAATGATTCTCCCATGCTTCAAAATAGCACCGGGACCCAGCACATGACGAGCCCCTATGGCTACGTTGTCACCAACGAATGCACCTAGTTTGACCAGTCCAGTTTCAACGCTCCCCGAATCAGACTCGCATGTAACTGGTGTGTAGTCAACGGTGTGATTGACCGTTGTCAGGCCAGGTCCTGAACTAGCGCCTTCCCCCATTACACTGTCTCCAACGAAAGAAAGGCGGCCAATGTCGTTTTTTCCAAAGAGTACACAGTTTTTCAACTCAGATCCGTACCCTACTATGGAATCTGGTCCAATTGCACTGTAATTGCGAATGAGAGCATTATTCCCCACATACGAATTTGAACCTATATAACAAGGACCCTTGAGAATGGTTCCGGATTCAATAGTTACATTTGCACCAATCCTGACAGATCCTTCAAGATGCACGTGTCCCAGCAATTTAGCAGAATTGTCGATCTCTGCCATTTTCCAAGAACTCATCAACATTCGGTTTGCACCCAAAATATGCCAAGGATGGATCATATCAACCCATCCTTTTTCCCATAAACAGGCTTGCAGTCCACTGGTTTCAATCATTTGCTCGTAACAGCGGGAAATATCATTCTGGTGTTCCTTCAACAAATCAAAAATCTTTGGAAACAAAACGTACAATCCTGCAAAAACGTAATTCGCCTGATTAGCCTCAGGTTTTTCAATCAAACGACTGATTTTCATTTCATGATCAAGATAGACATTACCGAACTCTTTTGAAGACTCCGGTAGCGCAATCAAAGCTACTTCTCTGTCCATCTCAGTGTAAGTTTGCAAGATCGGTAAAAATGGATTGTAATCTGTCAGTACATCTCCATAAACCAGCAAAAACGGTTTTTTATCCAAAAACGAACGACAAAGGCTCAGGGCATGACCAATACCCTGCAGCTCCTCTTGAACCACATACTCCAGGTTCATTCCGAGCTCTTGTCCACTGCCGAAAAACTGGCGTATAAGCTCCTGCTGATGATTCACAACAAGTATAATATCGTGAATCCCTGCTTCCTTGAGATAACAAATGGTATTTTCGAGGATGTATTGCCCGGCAATGCGAATCATGGGCTTACATCTGGTTTCAATAAACGGACTCAACCGAGAGCTGCGGTTAGCTGCAAGAATAATTGCTTTCATGACATCCCCTTGGAAATAAAATTATTCGTTCAATAATCATTGAACAAAAGATCTTGATCAACTTACTATTCTCCAACACAGGCAGCCAAATGCTCCAAAACTTCCGTCGCACTAAGATTTCCTGTATCCACTATAACTGCATCTTCTGCAGCCCGCAGTGGGGCTACTTTACGATTCTGATCCTGGTAATCCCGCTTGTTAAGAGCCGCTAAAATTTCTACAAAATTTGCATCTTCACCACACTCCTGCAACTGCAGCAACCTACGTTTTGCACGAATCTCCGGAGAAGCATCAACGTAAAACTTGAAATCCGCTTTTGGAAAAACAACTGTGCCAATGTCCCGCCCCTCCAGAACAGCGCCTTGATAACTTCCGGACCTGCGTACCTCTTCAACAAGCATTCGCTGCTGTTTTTTCATCACTTCACGGATCAACGGGAAACTACTAATTTTGGAAGCAAGCGCGGAAATCGATTCTTTCCGGATTTCCTCAGTCACATCGGTGCCATTGCAAATAACATTCTCAGGTTTAAAAACAATCCTAGTCTCTTCACCCAACTTTTCCTGCGATTCGTCACTTTCCGGACAACCCTGCTTACACCAGCACCAGGCCAGACAACGAAACATTGCACCGGTATCAACATACAAACAACTTAGTTTTTCCGCAAGTTGACGAGCAATTGTACTTTTTCCAACTCCAGTGGGACCGTCAATTGCGATGATTTTGAATCCCATAGCATTTTTGTTTCACGTGAAACATCCAGTAAAGAAAAAGTAATAACTCAATTATTAATTCGCCAAGTTTCGCAGCAATTTTTCAACATCTTTTTGGCTTTCTGAACCTTTAAAATTTTTTAGCATTTTTCCGTAAATCGCCCTTGCTTCTTGGATCCTTTTTAGCTGTACATAGCTTGATGCAATTCGCAAATTTAAATCGTACTTTTTCTGCTTCGACAAACTACGGTCCAGATAAAGAACTTTCAGACTAGCAGCCAGTGCCTGACGATGTTTCCCCAGTTTATAAAGCGCAAACCCTTTTTCTTTGAGAATATGCAGCTGCCATTTCTTTCGTCCCCCCTCCACCGTTTCCATCGACTTTAGTGCCTGATTCAGCCAGCGCTCAGCCAACTCATAATTAGCTAATTTGTTGTAAAGTCCACCAATCAGCACGATCTGCTCCACTCTCTTTTCTGGATCAAGTTCTACTTGGCGTACCGATTTTTTATAGTTGGCTATAAGTTGCTTTAAATAAGGAGCAGCCTTTTCTTTTTGTTTCCTTTCAAGAAAATAATTGCCAAGCAAATGCAGAATTTCGTCACTGTAACCGTCGTCCCTGCTCACTTTCAAAAACAAATCTGCACCCTTCAGTAATTCGGGAATTCTCCCCAGTTCGTGCTGAATTAATAATATTCGATAACGAATGACACGATTCCTGCCCTTTGGTGGATTTTTTAATGCTAGAGTATAATACGTGTAAGCTTCCTCATATTTTTTTGTATCATAAAGAGCATTTGCTCGATGAAAGTAAAGAAAGCCCTGATCTTTACTTGTTGAAAGCCCCAGCCCGACACCAGTCACACTCAGAATTCTCCGGGGGTCTTTGATGTGCTTCAACACTTCAACCCTTAATTTTATCAGAGAAAAGTCCGCATGCACCCCAATCTTGCGACGAAGAACATCATCCGCCTGCTCATACCTTTGCATCCCCATAAGTATCTGGACTCTTAAATGAATTGCTCTCACAGGTTTTTTCAACGGATTGAAAGTGCTGTGCAACTCATTTAAGATTTCCAAACCTGAATTATATTGCTTTTGTTTAAAAAAGGACTGGGCCTGTAAAAAAAGCCCTTCTTCCAAAAATCGCGAGTTGGGATGAAACTTTTTTAATTTTGAAAAAGCTAGGACAGCTGAGTTCCATTTCCGCTGATCGTGATTTACCTTTCCTAGCAAAAACCAGCGGTCGTCATCCCGCTCACCCTCTCTATCAACCTGACGCATCGCCATTACTGTCTGCAAGTGGCTCTTTTCCATTTCATACAACAAAACTCCGTACCAGAAATAGTAATCCGACAGGCGTTCTGAAGCGGAATAATCTTCCAGCAATTGCTTTAAGTGCAGAAAGGCCTTCCCATACTCAGAAGAGAGCAGTTCAATCACGGTAGTTAAATATAGACCTTCTTCTTTAACAATTAAAGATGTCTGCTCCTCTCCTTTCTCCAACGAATGATTATGCGACGATTTCAACAATTGTTTCGACCTTTTTATCTTCCCAAAACGGAGGTAAAGATAAGCATAAATCAATTCCATTTCATCTTCCCACGTACGCCAATAGCGAATTATTGACTTAAGTTCAGACTCCTGTTTGAGCAAAAACTTAAAATCCTCTACTTTGGTTGCATGGTGAATTAATTGGCGCAAAGCTTGTTCCCTGACCATATCATCCTGTAATTTGAGCCAATTATTCCACGCCAACTCCATTTTATTGGTCTGCAGATAAAGCCTTAAATAGGCCAGAGCAAGCTTATCCGGACTACGAACACCAAGTTCCCCCAGAGTCCGCATCTTTTTTTTTGCTTTAGCCCATTGTTTCAAATTCATTTCTCCAGCTACTCCCAGCCACAAGAAGTGTTCCATCTGTGGATCATTGTAAAATACCGGCTTCTGGACTTTATCATCAACGAAACCCGTTAATTCACTCCATCGCTTTTCTACAAAATATAATTCAGCCAAGCGCACTACATGTTCAAAATCATTCGGAAACTGCTGGATCATATTATCAATTACTTCAAACATTAAATCGCTCCGCTTCAGCCGGACATAAATCAGGTATTTCAAATATGAAAGCTGCATACGAATTTTTCTAGCACTGATTGCCTGTTCATTTTTCTCGATAATTGCCAGCGCTTCATCGTATTTTTTTTGCTTCAAAGCCAGCCAGGCCAAAGTGTAGCGGCTGAAATTTTGGTAGTCAATGTAACGTTCTGTACTTTTTCCTTTTTTGAGAGAGTCCAGAAAAAAAGTCAGAGTTTTTTCTGCTAGAGCGTATTTCTTCCGTTTAGCTGATATTTGCCCCTGCCAAAACCATGACGGAGCAAACCAAGGTGTTTCCGGATATTCATCAGTTACTGCCTGAAACCTATTAAATGCAACATCCAACTCTCCTCGAAATAAATACACAAGGCCTTCTTTGTAAAATTTGCCGGCACTGTCAAGCCAGCTGGGATCTTCTGGAATAAAACGTGTATAATACCAGTCGGGAAGTTCTGGAAAGACTGCATCAGAGACTGAAACCAACGGGAATAAAGGAATCTCAGGCAAACGAAGAATTGGGATGGGTAGTGGGAATGAGCCGGAATGTGTTTTTACTGTAACAACCTTTTCACGTTCCGCGAATCCATTTGCAGCCTGACAAACCAAAATTATTGCTAATGTCAGGGAAATTAAAAATGTTTTTCTTTTCATTTCATGAAAAAATAATTTACCAGAACGGTATGTTAAACATTTAGCCATGTATGCTGAATTAAGAATTTCAATAACTGCTGATCACTTCTTTTCGAAAACAAATCAGTTCATCTGCTGCTTGATTCAAGTCCTCTGCAGATAGTTCCAGCACATATTCATAAGCACTCATTGCATGCTTGTAGCGTGGATCATAATACTCTACCAAAAGCATGTGCACTATCTTTTCAATTTCCTCCTGCTTAAGCCACAGGCGCAATTGTTCGACTTTGACCTTTCCAAGTGCAACTCGCAGAAATTGCAATATTGAATCAACTTGCTGAAAACTTTGCTCACCGCACACTTGATACTCCTCAACGATGCGACTGATCCTAGTTTTCATAGATGCATTCAGCAACACAAGCGTTCCGCCTTTCATAGCATCTGCGAGGGTCTGTGGAATAAAAACTTGTCCCACTTTACGGCTTTCTCCTTCAACAAAGAGAGGATGAGCTTCAGGAAGTGTTCTCAATTTTTGGACCAGCTGCGCTTCAAAATTTTTCTGAGTCCGGGGAGTTTTATTAATGGCGCCAAACAAAGAACTTCGATGTTGTGCCAGGTCTTCCAAATCCAAATGATCCGGAAGTTTCTTCAGGAGCAAGGTCTTTCCCACTCCTGTTTGCCCATGCAGCACAATCAGTGGAGGCATAGGATTATAGAGTTTCTGCAGTACAAATTGCCGATACTTTTTATATCCACCCTGCATTTGAGCAACCCGAAACCCATGATGCTGGAGCAATCTGACAACCGACGATGATCTCATCCCTCCGCGGGCACAAAACACAACTATTTGCTGAGATTTTATATCTGAAATTGACGATAAAAACTGCTGAATTCTCGGCTCAAAAAACTCCAAACCTTTTTCAACTGCGTCATCCCGACCAATCTGTTTGTATATCGTTCCAATTTCTGCACGCTCCATATTATCAAACAGCGGCCGACTCAGCGCATCAGGAACACTACCTTCAGCAAATTCCTCTGCCGTGCGTACATCAAGCAGAACAATTCCGTCTGTAAGTGCTTCTTCGACTGAAACAAGACCAAATCCTCCATTAAGAAAGTCTTCAGCTCTTTTTGGCGGTCGCCTCGATTGGTCTGGCAAAGAGTCAGACTCGTTCATTCCTCGTCAGCAGTTTCCTGCGATTCCTCGCTTGTGTCTGAAATATCAAGATTGTGAACTTGCCGTACTTTGAGATTGATGGCATCTGCAATTTCAGGATTTTCTTCCAAAAACTTGATCGCGTTTTCACGCCCCTGTCCCAAGCGCTCCTTTTCGAATGAGAACCATGTTCCGCTTTTTTGCACAATATCATCATTCACCGCTAAATCGATTAAAACTCCCATCTTGGAAATTCCAACTCCATAGATCAAATCAACCTCTGCAATACGAAAAGGAGGTGCCAATTTATTTTTGGCAACCTTGATTTTCATTCGATGCCCCTTTACTTCATCTCCGCTCTTGATCTGGCTGGCACGCCTAACATCCAGGCGTACACTTGAATAAAATTTGAGAGCATTACCGCCAGTGGTCGTTTCCGGATTTCCGAAGACAACCCCAATTTTTGATCTGAGCTGGTTGATAAAAATGAAAATGGTATTTGACCTAGAGGTCACACCTGACAATTTACGGAGGGCTTGTGACATCAAACGTGCGTGCAGCCCCATGTGAGAATCGCCCATATCACCTTCCAGCTCATTTTTTGGTACCAGAGCAGCAACAGAATCAATGACAACTATATCCACTTTACCAACGCGCACTAGCTGCTCCGCAATTTCGAGACCCTGCTCTCCGTAGTCAGGTTGAGCCAGCAAGAGGTCTTCCACCTGAACGCCTAATGTTTTTGCATTGTTTCTGTCAAAGGCATGTTCGGCATCCACAAAAGCGGCAAGACCACCTATTTTTTGTACTTCAGCAATCGCACATAAAGCCAATGTAGTTTTCCCAGAAGCTTCTGGGCCATAAATCTCAATGATCCGCCCACGAGGTAATCCTCCAATCCCTAAAGCAATGTCCAGTGCTAAATTACCGGCACTCACTGCAGGATATTGTGTCACTGTCGAGCCATCCATTTTCATGATTGAACCTTTTCCAAACTGACGCTCAATTTGCGAAATCGCAGCATCTAAATCTTTTTGTCTTTCTTCAGTCAACATAATTCCTCCATCAAGAGATATAAATTTCTTAGCTCAGTTGTCATGGATTTTGATGATTTTAATTTTCGCATTATTTCGTTGAACACTTGGTTTTACAATCTGCTACTTAAGCAACATTCTGAAACAGCTCAATTTCAGCATAAAATTCTTCACAATTACGCAAGATTCTTTCTGCAAATGATAATCCGACTGTAAAGAAGTCGCAATGCTATATTCATGTTGTCGGCAAAGTTTCCTAATTCTGTGATTGACTCCAGCCTGTCCTAGACAATCCAACCCCTGCTGTGTTTTTTGCTTATTAGTCTATTTAACTGTAGATTACCTTGAATCTTGGAGACTAATCAGGCTATAATGTTCTTTGTAATTTTTTCACAATTCCCTGAGATTATTCAAATGAAAAAAGTTCTTGTTACCGGTGGTGCTGGCTTTGTCGGGTCTTTTCTGTGTGACCGCCTGATTGATGAAGGTCACGAGGTTATAGCAATTGACAATTTTTTTACCGGAAACAAAGCAAATTTACGGCAGCTGCAAAATAATCCAAATTTTGAGTTGATGCGCCATGATATCGTGGAACCTGTTCTATTAGAAGTAGACTGGATTTTCAATCTGGCATGCCCGGCTTCTCCCGTTCATTATCAGTATAATCCTATAAAAACAGCAAAAACCAATGTCATTGGCACTCTCAATATGCTGGGTTTGGCTATGCGTGTTAATGCCCGAATTTTGCAGGCCTCCACTTCTGAGGTTTATGGTAATCCGCAGGTCCATCCACAGCCAGAAGGTTATTTTGGCCATGTCAATCCTATTGGTTTGCGAAGTTGCTATGATGAAGGAAAACGTGTGGCTGAAACATTAACGATGGACTACCATCGGCAAAATCAGGTCGACGCAAAAATTGTACGAATCTTCAATACATACGGTCCAAGAATGCATCCGGAAGACGGTAGAGTGGTCAGTAACTTTATTGTTGCAGCACTCAAAGGTGAGCCAGTCACTATCCATGGAGATGGAATGCAAAGCCGCAGTTTTTGCTATGTGACAGAATTGGTGGATGCACTGTACCGTATGATGGAAACAGACAATTATATCGGCCCGGTAAATACAGGGAACCCGGATGAATTCACCATGATCGAATTGGCAGAAAAAGTGTTGGAGATGACTAATTCGAGCTCCAAACTTGTGAAAGTTCAGGCTAGGCCTGATGATCCGGAACGCCGCAGACCGGACATCACATTAGCTAAAAAAAGACTCGGTTGGGAGCCAAAAATAAAGCTCGAAGAAGGACTGAAGCCAACCATCGACTATTTTGATGATCTTTTGAAACGTAGCTGAAAAATGCGCGTCGTATTTGACTTGAAAATCTCTTATAATCAATAGCATAGCTAAATTTCTAGACATTAAATAATCGTCAGCCGGTGACCTAAAACATTCCTGATAAATATTTTTATTGACTTGTTTGATACGGGAAAAATGTGAATTAATAAAATGATTTTCGAGCCTCGAAAAATTTAATGCCCCTCCTGCCAGCTCCTCCAGAACTAATAAACATTGTAAAGGCCATTGCTGAGTCCAAGGGACGTAGTATTCTTGTCGGTGGTGCGGTGAGAGACCATTGTATGGGCCGTAGAATTTCAAAGGACTTGGATGTAGAAATATACGGATTGAATCCGGAAGTCCTGGAATCAGTGCTTCAAAAATTTGGAAAAATTCATGTAGTAGGAAAAAGCTTTGGCGTGCTGAAGCTTAAAACTTCAAGTGCAGAATATGATTTCAGCTTGCCCAGGCGTGAAAGCAAGACCGGTAAAGGTCACCGTGGATTTATGGTAACGCCTGATTCCGCAATGAGCTTCCAAGAATCAGCCTCACGTCGTGACTTCACTGTCAACAGCATCGGTTATGACCTGTTAACAAATAAATTACTGGATCCCTTTGATGGCTTAGTAGACTTAAAGAGCAAAATATTAAGACATGTTGGACCTGCATTTGTGGATGATCCGTTGCGGGTTTTGAGAGCAATGCAGTTCTCTGCACGTCTTGAATTTAAAATTGCACCTGAAACAGTACGGTTGTGTAAAAAATTAGACCTTGCAGAATTATCCAGGGAACGCATTTTTGAAGAATTTCGTAAGCTGCTGCTAAAAGCACAACGACCATCCATTGGTTTAAAAGCCGCCAAAAAACTTGGTATTTTAGCTTATTTCCCTGAGATAAAAGCACTTATTGGAGTCCCGCAAGATCCTGAATGGCATCCGGAAGGAGATGTTTGGACTCATACTCTGCTTGTTTTGGACGAAGCAGCAAGCTTAAGAAAAGGTGATGAAAAACAGGATTTAGTGCTGATGTTTGGCGCGCTTTGTCACGATTTTGGCAAGCCGCTGACCACTGAATTTTTACGTGGGCGCTGGCGAAGCCCTGCTCATGACGTAGACGGGGTTGATCCTACAAAGCAGTTTTTACTCAGATTGACAGATGATCGAGATTTAATTGAACAAGTTACAACTTTGGTCAAAGAACACCTCCGGCCAGTACAGCTTTTTAAAGTGCGTGAACAGATCAATTCCGGAACAATCAGGAGGCTGGCCTTACGTGTCCGCATACCAGAATTGGTTTTACTGGCAAAGGCAGATTATTTAGGACAGGCTCCTAGTAAAGAACAGCGAGCAAGTTTTGAAGCCGGTGACTGGCTGCTTGCTGAAGCAGAACGGATGGAAGTTCGTGATGAAGCGCCGCGTCCTTTGCTTATGGGGAGACACCTCTTGGCAATGGGAATGTCTCCCGGACCAGAAATGGGTGAATTTTTGAGTCAGGCATTTGAAAAGCAGCTAAACGGAGATTTGCAGACAGAGGACGACGCAATTTCCTGGGCAAAATCAAATTTGCCGACTTTGTCCGGTCTTGCTCATTGAACATGAGGTCAATATATTTCGTGTTTTTTCAAAGTAATTTTATTCTAATCTAATTCACAGACATGGCCTCCAAAACTCTCGCCAAAAATCGTAAGGCAAGGTTTGAGTATGAAATCCAAAAAACTATGGAAGTTGGAATCGCCTTACAGGGTACGGAAGTCAAGAGTATCCGTGCCGGACAAATCAATCTCGCAGAAAGTTACTGCCGGGTGGATGATAACCTGCAAATTTATTTAATGAACGCACATATATCTCAATATGATTTTGGCAACCGCCACAACCATGACCCGCTCCGGCCGAAATGTCTGCTGCTTCACCGCTCGGAAATTCGACGCCTTTATGGACAGGTTAAAGAGCAGGGTCTTACATTGATCCCTCTGAAAATATACCTCAAAGGAGGAATCATAAAAATGGAGTTGGCATTGGGGCGCGGAAAAAAGTTGTACGATAAGCGTCAAACCATGAAAAAGCAAGATGCTCAGCGGGACGTTGAGCGTGCACTCAGCGAGCGTAAATAAACAGGAGTAAGATGAAGGAAAATGTATTTAAACCTGACGAATCTGATCCAGCATGGTAGTGGCTCGCCCTGAGTTTATTCCCCGGAATCGGCTACAAAAAGATCCGTTACTTTTATTGGCTACCTTGCTAGAATTAGAATTAACTGGTACAGTAGAAAACATTGGTGGGCAAATTTACCGTCTCGCAATCGAACTTGAACTCCCTTTAAATTGATACTTTCTATGGGCCGAATGGAAACCAACTTCTATGTTGTCGGAGAAAATCGTGGTCTGGCGTTCCTCCTGAAAAATTTTAAATTTATTTTGTGGTTTCTGATCTTAATTATTGCAGGATTGTCAGCAACAATTGCATATCTGCACTTCATGCGCCTTCAAGATCAAGAACAGTTTAAGGGACAAATCAAGCAAGAGAAGATACGAAGTGATGGTCTTATATCAAAATTAAAGCAAACTGGTCAACAGGACTCTGAATGGGAACAACAGGTATTGTCTCAGTCTTCCAAGCAGAAAAAACTGAACGAACAGCAAGCGTCACTCATAGAGAGGCAAGGCATAGAACTATCAGAGATGAGATCAATTCTTGAGCAGCGTGAACAAGTGGTTCAGCAGTTCCAGCTTGAAAAAACATCTACCCAAGAACAGATCAACAACCTTCAGCTTAAGGTCCGTTCCCTGCAGCAGCAGCTTCAGAGTACGCAGGCTTCATTAACGGAATCAAAAATTGAAAATAAAAATGTACAGGAGCAAATTACAGAGCTGGAGACAGCAATAAGAAAGCAGGAGCAGCAAAAGAAAAAACGGGAACAAAAATCTTCTCCCACTGTTGCTGCAGTAAAAAAACAAAAATCACAGTCCACAGTTAAACCTACTGCTACTGTAGAAAAATTAAAGATACGCACCAAAGGCAGTCAAGTCAGTGTTAGTTATAACCTGACAAATCAATCCAATACGCTCCAAAGGGGTCGGACTGGGATGTATCTTTCTTCCAAGACAAATCTTGAAAAAAGTATCCCATATAGTAAGAAGACTTCCATAGCATATAAAATTAAAAGATATAGAGTTATTTCCAGGTATTTCACAAAAGTTAAACCTGGATCCTTTGTACGAATCCTGATTTGGAATGAGAAAAAGAAACTGATGTTTGATGAAGCCTATCCTATCAAGTAGTAGCACAAACTCCTTTCTATCCTTCTCTCCGCATGTCTGCTCTCTTAAGCCTTGATCGAGTCAGTAAACGTTTCGGTTATCGCACCATCCTTGACAACATTTGCTTCTCTCTGAATTCAGGCGAATTCGTAATGCTTATTGGTAATAACGGAGCGGGCAAGTCAACTTTACTCCGTATTATCAATTCACTGATGAAGCCAACTCGCGGGACAATTTCCTTTCGTGGAACAAACCAAAAAGAACACTTGCAGGAATGGCTGCAAATAATGGGAAATCTTTCGCACGAAAGTAGGCTGTATGGAGACCTAAATTCAAAAGATAATTTGCGCATATTTGGAACACTTTATGGTGTGAAGGAGCTGAACTTCAAAATTAACAATATTTTAGAGCAAATCGACTTGGCTCATGTTGCCCAGCTTCCAGTCCGAAATTTCAGCAGTGGAATGACAAAGCGTTTGATGATTGGACGTTTGATGTTATGTCAACCAGAAATATTGATCCTTGATGAACCCTACACTGGGCTTGATCAACACACATTTCGCTGGTTTCAGCACTACCTCCGGGAATTTCATCAGCAGGGAGGAACAGTGCTGATGGTTACACACCAACTTGAACTCGGACTGGAGTTAGCGACCCGTGTACTTGTTTTGCACCAACAAAGCATCCGGCATGACGTCTCTGTAGCCGGATTAAGTGTAGATCAGTGCAGCGACTGGCTGGAAGAATAATGCAGCTTAGCACTTACCTGGAAAGTCACTCACAGCTAAAACAAATCCAACAAACTTCAATCCGTGAAGTGATTTTAGAGCACAAATTACTGAGTAGAATAGGAGGTCTGGACACAAAGTCCCTGCTCTCACTCGTCGATGCAACCCTTGCAGCCGGAATGTCTCCCGTTTTGCAGTGGGATATTCTCAGCACAGAGCAGAATTTCCAGCGCTGTGTGACGCTCTTAAATCGTTTGCCTATAACAAATTTTCACGCAATCCGAGTACAGGACCTTGGAGCCGCAGAATGGATTCGATTGAAACACCCCGAACTTCCGCTTCATTTGATTGCAGAAACCGGCAACCATAATTTAACAGGGCTCCAGCGCTGGACCAAATACTTTGGTCAACAATTGCAGCGCCTCATTCTTTCCACTGAACTCCCTAAACCTGTCCTGAGTGAGTATAGTAAAATTTTGAATGTGCCCTGCGAAATATTAGCTGTCGGTAGAATTTTATTGTTATATACACCACGCAAGCTCCTGAGTTACCAAGCCTTTTCATCAGGCTCTACAAGATTTTTGGAAAAAACTTTAGCCACCAGTGACCAACCGCAAAGACAGTTTCCTACCATCGAAAATCAGCACGGCACTTTTATGTTTCATCATCGAGATTTGTTTTTATTGGATTTTCTTCCGGAACTGCAAAACACTGGTTTGAGTGTGTTACGGCTTGATTTACGGCACCTAGATTCATCGGGAAACTGGATTAAGAAGATCGACGGGCTGCTTGAGTCATTCGATAAGCAGAAAACTGCGGCACTTAAATTAGCATGGCCTGCCAAAATAACACATGGCTTCTTCCGAGCCAACCGCACTGACCTAGCAATCGAACGTATCAAAAATCCGCACCTCAAGGATCGTGGAGAAAGTCTGGTGGGATACGTTGTTGAAGCTCTCAAGGGAGAGCACCTGATCTTGCTGGTCCTTAAATCGTTCCGGTGCGGAGAATCTTTACTGGCAATTACTCCGGAGGGGCGGGAATGTAATATTTCAACTGAGACCATAAAAACAACAGACGGCCAACCTGCTGTTGATATAGTTTCCGGGAAATTGTATCTAGTGCCTCACACCAAATATGTGACCGCACAGTCCATAATCTACAGTCTTTCTGAGTGATTGTAGCTTGTATATTTTCCACAAACACGCTACTTTCAAAAGCCTTTTCTTTATTGTATCTGGAACTACCTGAGTAAACATTTCATTCCTTAATCGGTTATAAACCTCTAACAAATACTGTACACTAGACTACTTATGCAGGTCTTCAGTTACGGAGAACAAACAGCTCTAACTCCAAGCTCTGTTGTAACAATCGGAAATTTTGATGGCATTCACCTAGGTCACCGTGCCTTGATTTGTGCTACCGTCCATGAAGCACATACTCGCGGATGCACCAGTGCCTTGGTAACTTTTGACCCGCATCCGCAAGAAATAATTCATTCTCAGCAACCAGTTTCACGCATATGTACATCAACACATCAACTGAGTTTGCTTGAAGAACTTGATCTAGATGAGGTACATGTGATCCCATTTACAGAGGAACTCTCACAACTGGGACCAGATGAATTTGTTTTTCGGTTTTTGATCAAACGATTTGATTTAATTAAACTCGTCATAGGATACGATTTCCGTTTTGGAAAACACCGTGCAGGTGACTTCAAGTTGCTGGAAAACCTCAGCCAAAAATATAATTTTTCACTCGAAGAAGTAGCTCCGGTACAGGAAAGAGGACAAACTGTGAGCAGCACCATCATTCGACAATTGATCCAGGAATATCGTTTTGATGAAATTCCACATTACTTGGGACGAGATTACAGCATATACGGTCAGGTAGAACAGGGAGAGCAACGAGGGCAGAAACTCGGTTTCCCAACAGCTAATATCCAGCCAGGAGTTACCTTAGCTCTACCCGACGGCGTCTATGTCAGCAAAATAAAAGTGGCAGACCAAACCTATTTCGGCGTCACTAATTCAGGTAAAAAACCGACTTTTGGCACTAATGTTTCCTCGGTGGAAACTTTAATTTTTGATTTTGAGAAAGATATTTACGGAGAGTATCTGGAAGTAATGCCGTTATATCAATTACGTCCAGAAATGAAATTTGCAAACATAGAAAATCTAAAAACACAAATCAAACGGGACATTGAAGCTGCACGGAATTATTTAAGTACACATGACCTACAGCTTGCTATTAACTCACTTTGAAACATAAGACCAAGCATGAGACGTACCTTCGATGTGGACGTGCAGCGTCCGAGTTGTTACATGCTGAAGTTATGCGTTACTGAATGCAGCATGGAATTTTATAGTTCCGAATTTCCCACTAAGAGATTCCGGTCTCATCTCCAGCGCCATAAAGACTTCCCGCACCCCGTATTTAGAATCAATACCAAATATTAAAGAACGTAAGAAGCCAAATCGAGGATAATATTCTGGGTGCCCAAGTACAACAACGGCTGCAGAAGCCCGTTGGCTGCACTATTCAAGACCCCGATTCATTGACAATATGCACGGCATCACGGTCACTTACTTTTTCAGTACGTATTAACATCTACAAACTCAATTAATTTGAGGATGGAATTTGTGAAAATTGATTTAGATAATTAAGTTTCTCGAAAATTGGCTATCCTAATTGATTTTCCAGAAAAATCGGCTTGTGCCCCTCATGAAGTATCACCACGAAGCCATAAACTGTGTCCGCGTGGCTTTTTTCTATTTCCTTTCTTGTTAGTTTTTCAATATATTATTTGTTTTTTGTTGTAAAATGAAGAATTGAGCTGTGATCAATATTATTGGATTATTTCTTCTACTTGAATACCGTATTGTTCAAATTTCTTAGGAATACGAACCAATACTTTGGTATAGTAATCTTAACTCACATTCACTAATTGTTACAGTCGTAACAATAAACAGCGATCAGCCTGATGTTCCAGTACCGCCCCGAACGAATTATAATTGATAAAGCAGTATCCGCAGAACCTTTAACGGAGCAAATCTGCGCAAGCTTCCCGGAAGTGTCGAAGGAAATAGTGGATAATTTCGCATGGCACCAAGACGAATCCAATGCGGATCCACTGCGGAATCCGCTCACGCATGGGAAAAAAACCTTACATCTCAAATATTTTCGGGGCGCATCGTTCAAGGTCTGTCCGGGATTTTCAGATAAGGTCATTTGCTGTAACTATTTTACTCTGGATTTAATAGAAAACTGTCCATTTGAGTGCACATATTGTATTCTACAAGCATTCCTTAACAAACCTGTTATTACAGTTCACGCAAATCTTAAGGAAATCCTGGAGCAGGTTAGGCAGCGTACGACCGTACAGCCAAACACTTTGTTTCGAGTCGGTACAGGTGAGCATTCTGACAGTTTAGCGCTCGACCCAGTGTTAGGCATCAACGCGCATGTAATCCGTTTCTTTGCAAAACTGCCCAATGTTTTGCTGGAACTTAAAACAAAATCAAAACATGTTGATCATTTGCTGGATTTGCCTCACGGCGGAAAATCTGTGATTTCATGGTCGGTAAATCCGGAGGCCGTTGTTGTACAGGAAGAACACAAAACAGCCCGGCTGAATGAACGGCTTAAAGCGGCCAGAAAGGCCTCAGATGCCGGATACAAAGTTGCTTTTCATTTGGATCCGATGATTCATTATCCAGAATGGGAAAAAGGATATCAGGAACTGGTCGAACAAATATTTGATAGTGTTCCTCCGGAAAGAATTGCTTGGATTAGTTTGGGTACGCTGCGTTACATTTCTTCGCTGAAATCAGTTGTAGACAAGCGCTTCCCAAACAGCCGTGCCTTTCTCGGAGAGTTTGTTCCCGGAGAAGATGGAAAAATGAGGTATTTAAAAATAATCCGCCAGCGCTTGTTCCGTAATGTTCAACAACGCATAGGCAAATTGGCACCTCAAATACCTACATATCTTTGTATGGAAAAAAGTTCACTTTGGAAAAATACAATGCCGCACCAACCTCAATCTGCAACGGAGGTAGAAAGCCGGCTAACAAGCAGCTTAAGGCAGCTTATTTTAATGGAGACATGATGCCCGCAGTTAAACTGGTAAACACCATTCCGTTGTTCCCACTGCATGGAACAATTTTATTACCGGGCTCTGTTCTGCCTCTACATATTTTTGAATCACGTTACCGTCAAATGGTAGAGCACGTCTTGGATAATGAAGATTTACTGATTGGCATAATCCAGCCTACTGCCCAAGATTCTGAAAAACTATGCAAAATCGGTTGTGCCGGAAAAATTGAACAGTCTCAGCAACTGCCGAAAGGGAATTATCTGATTCAGCTTCATGGAGAATCGCGCTTCCAGATTGTTGAGGAGTTGGAAACAGATACTCCATACCGAAAAGCAAGGGTTGAATATTCTTCTTTCCCACATGACACAGAATGTTCGAACCTCTCAAAGGACGCAGACCTCTTGTATCAAAACTTCCGGGAATATTCTGAAAGAAATAAATTAAAAATAGAGTGGGAAAAAATAGAAGATATACCTGCAAACTACCTTGTTAATTTACTCAGCATGAATCTGGATTTTTCTGGAATAGAAAAACAAACACTACTGGAATCTCCGGATCTGGATTCACGCCTAGACGACCTAATATCTCTGATGGAAATGTCAAGTCCAAACGAAGTCTTAGCCGATTTTTCGCCTAACTTTCTGAATTAAAATTTTTACCATGAAAAACATCTTAAAAGCAGCATTGTTCAAGATATTATTTTTTCTTAGCCTCATTTGTGCTGTTCTTTCTCCTGTTTTTGCTCAAACTTCCGGCAATGGATCCTCCGGTACAGTCTATCATCCCAATCCAGTTTTAGGTTTCGTGGATGGCAAGCCGGTGACTTTTGAAAATGTACGCAACAAAAAAGTGAATGACCTCAGTCGACAGCTCTTTCAACAATTGAGTATCCAGCTGATGGAGTATGCTCTAGAAAAACTAGCAGCAAAATATCCGGAGATCCGTTTGACTCCAGAAAAAAAAGTAACTCTCAAAGAAATTATTTCCATTTATGAGCAAAATAACCTGCAGGAAAGGGGAACTCTGGAACAGCTCCGACCTCAGATAAAGCAGTTTCTGGAACAGCAAATTCGGAGTCAGCACTTGTTGAACCAGTATTCACTGGCTCTTGAGAAGGGTTGGATTATTTCGCATCTGGAGGCCCCCTCGGAGCTTCTGCAGAAAGGAAATATAAAAACTGCTTATCTCAGAGGCAACAAAAAGGCTTCCGTCATTCTGCTCGAATACTCGGACTACCAATGCCCTTTTTGCGGACGTGTACAATCCACAATTCTTAAGCTCATCCGTGATTACAAAGACCGGGTGGCTTTCGGTTACAGGCACTTCCCGCTGGCTTTTCACAAAGAAGCTGACGAAGCGGCTATTGCGTCAGAATGCGCACGGGAACAGGGTAAATTCGAGAAAATTCACCAGTTACTCTACTCGCGCCAAAAAGCACAGGATACAACAAACCTGAAAAAATATGCCCGTAAAATAAAAGTAGCAAATCCTGAAAAATTCGATATGTGCCTAGATAGTGAAAAATATCGAGGTTTAGTCAATCAGGATATGAAAGATGGAGCAGACCTTGGTATTACCGGAACCCCTGGATTTTTTGTTGGCCTCTTCAATCCAAAGTCAGGAGAAATTCAAGGGGAAGTACTCTCTGGTGCACAACCATACAGTTCTTTTCAGCAAATATTAGATAAATACTTGAGTCGGAACTAATAATTATGAGCAAAGCAGATCTCCGTCAGTCACTTGAGAAAATACAATCTCCTCGCATCCTCGCTGTAGGAGACCTGATGCTGGATCATTATTCATGGGGTGAGGTGAATCGAATATCTCCGGAAGCTCCGATTCCCGTAATGCGAGTGCTCCAGGAAGATCAAAGATTAGGAGGTGCAGGCAATGTGGTGGTAAATCTGTCAGCTTTGGGTGCAGAGGTACTTGTCTGCGGAGTTACTGGAAAAGACGAAACTGGAGATCGCATCCGTAAACTATTGGCCGAAAACGAAGTCGATCCTTCTGGAGTGATCGTTTCAGAAAATTATAAAAGCTGCCTCAAGCACCGTATGATTGCAGGACAAACACATTTGCTCCGGATGGATATAGATCCAGACCCGGATATACTTGCTCCGCAAAAACAGCTGATTAATTTTTTGGAACAAAGAATTCCAAGTTGCGATGCTGTCGTCGTTTCTGACTACGGAAAGGGGTTGCTCAGTTCTGCAACACTCAAAGCAATTGCAGCTTGTGGAAAAAAACATAGGATTCCGATTGTGGGCGATCCTCGGCGGACGAAAAGTTACAGCATCTATCAGGATTTCACTCTCATTAAACCAAATCGTAAAGAAACTGAGGCAGCAGTAGGGTTTGCCCTCAAAGACCAAAACGATGCACTCAAGGCTGCAGAACAGCTGAAAACTGAAGTAAAATTGGAATACCTGGTAATCAGCTTGGATCAGGATGGATTATTGCTTTTCCGTAGTCCAGAGGATTATCACTTTCTTGAAGCAGAAACACAGGAAGTTTTCGATGTAGTCGGAGCTGGAGACATGGTCAGTAGCATATTGACGTTTATGCTTGCCGGACAGGCTAACATTGAGCAAGCCGCTTATTGGGCTCAACTGGCTGCAAGTTTGGAAATTCAACATGTAGGCGTGGTTTCGTTTTCAAAAAACGAATTGCTTCATCGTTTTGATTATGGCGAAACTTCGTCAAAAATAATGACCACGGAAAAACTGTTAAGCACATTGCCGCAGGAACTTCCGATAGTCTTCACAAATGGATATTTTGATGAAATTTCTGCAGGACACTTGAAGTTCCTGCATCAACTGAAAACTCTTAAAGGCTTTAATGTAGTAGCCATCAACAGTGACCGTAGCATTGCCAAACAAAAAGGACAGCCGCCCTTGCTTAACGAACGGGAACGCGCCTTGCTGCTCTCCACCATTGAAGCAGTGGATCGGATTATTATTTTTGATGATCCAGATGCCGGCAACTTAATCAGGAATATAAGACCGGCAATTGTGGTCAAAGGCGAACGTTTCCGCAAACAACAACTTCCAGAACAGGAAGCCATCCAGAAGACCGGTGCTCAACTTGAATATTTTCCAAAATATTGAGCTGCAAACCATCCATCTGTAAATCACTTTCGACGAAAACTCTCACGAAGACGAGAATGAAGAAGATGAGTTAGATGTGGATGATGGAGAATCTCGTTAAAGCAGCGCAATGACGTTTTCAACGCCCGATTTCGGCTCCCAAAATACTTAATCCTGGACGCTAACAGGAAATGGTGTATCAGTGTTGACCGCGACGTGATGCCTGGTTCCTCTAGCAGTCACCATTTGCACGCTTTGCCGGGATTGCTGATAGCAATTCGTGAAATGACAAAGTTCGGTTGAGATTATGCAGTTCAAACAATAGCTAATGCAAAAGCCTTGGGGCAGGCTCTTACTGACGAAGGAATGAATGTGGCGGCCAAAGAATTCGGTTTTACTGAAAGCCACCAACTGGCAATAAACGTAACCAATTTTGGCGTTGCCAAAGACATTGCCCGCTCTTTATCTGATAAAAATAACATCATCACCAATTACAATATGCTTCCCGGAGACAGGGACACAAAAACCCATCCGAATTAAGGATTGGTGTGCAGGAAATGACGCGATACGGTATGCAGGAAAGCGAGATGGGTGAACTGGCCGCTTTGATGAAGGCAGAACTGGAAGGTAAATTAGTCAAAGATGAAGTTCTCCGATTACGCAACCGTTTCACTGACATACACTTCTCCTGATTTAATTGTAGGATAGTTTCTTCAGACCTTCAGGGAAACAGGAGGCTCTATTTTCAGGCGCGTTTTCCCGATTTTTTGCTGCGGGTTGATTTTTTCTTGCGCCAGATAAAATTTAATGGAGTTCCTTCAAAGCCAAAATGATAGCGGAACTGGTTGGAAATATAGCGTTCGTAGGCAAAGTTCGTTTTTTCGGGATTGTTAGTCATGAAAACAAAAGTCGGTGGAGCCACACTAACCTGGTTACCGTAATAAACTTTTGTCGGACGACCTGATTTAGAGGGAGGCGGATGCTGATTGACAATCAGATGGAGAATAGTATTTAAATCGGAAGTCTGAATCCGCCGGACATACTGCTCGTGAACCCGAAGAATATTTTCAAAAATCTGAGGTACCTGCTGACCGGTTTTGGCGCTGACAAATATAACCGGAGCAAAGTTGATAAAGTTTAAACTGTCGTAAACATCTTCTCTTGCTTCCTTCTCGGTTTTACCGTCCTTTTTGGCCAAATCCCATTTGTTCATCACAATCACCAATGATTTCTTGCGCTCATTTGCATAGCCGGCAATCTTCGTAACTTGTTCTGTTACACCTTCCCCTGCATCAATTATTAAGAGAGTTACATCTGCTCGTTCTATCGATTTGAGTGCAGAAACAATACTGAATGTTTCGATCTTCTGGCTTACTTTGCCGCGTCTGCGAATTCCCGCAGTATCAACCAGTAAAATATTGCGACCTTCATAATTACATTGACTGTCCACAGGATCACGGGTTGTACCTGAAACCGAATCCACAATCATCCGCTCCTTCCTAAGGAGTGCGTTCACAATGGATGATTTTCCGGCATTTGGTTTACCGATAACTGCAACTGCAACTGGAGCATCCGGCCTAGTCAAACCTTCATTGGAATCTTCCTTTTCCACTATTTTCAGTGGAACCAGTTGATCAACTTCTTCCAGCAATCCGTCTATTCCACGGTTGTGCTCAGCTGAAACAGGAAAAATTTTTTCAACTCCAAGCCGATGAAACTCAAAACTTTCTTCTTCCAACCGCGGATTATCGGCTTTGTTGACAACAACAAACAGAGGAGTATCTGCTTCCACCAAGGTCCGGTAAATTTCTCCGTCTCCCTGAGTCCAGCCCTCTTGCACATTTACAATAAACAAAACACAATCTGCTTCCTCAACTGCCAGACGTGCTTGTTGTGACATTTGCCGAATCAGTGAGGTTTCTGCAACAGGCTCAAATCCGCCTGTGTCGACTGCTAGAAATTCATAGCCCTGATATTTTGCAATTCCGGAGTTGCGATCACGTGTTACTCCCGGCTTCTTCTCTACAATGGCTGAACGTCGCCCGAGCAGGCGGTTGAATAATGTTGATTTTCCTACATTTGGACGCCCGACAAGGGCGACAACGGTTTGGGGGCTGGACATGGAGTTGTGGCAGTGATTTCAGACATCCAGATTCTTCACTCGAAGTGCATTTTCCTCAATGAAGTTTCGGCGTGGTTCAACATTGTCGCCCATTAGAATGGTGAAAATTCCATCTGATTCAACAATGTCTTCAACCTTCACTTTTTTCAATGTTCTGACCTTCGGATCAAGTGTCGTTTCCCACAACTGCTCCGGATTCATTTCACCTAAACCTTTGTAACGCTGGATGTACATACCTTTCTTGCCAAAACTAATCATAAAATCCAGCGCCTCAGACCATGTCTGAAAAGAGTGACTCTCTCCTTCATTCTCTTCAGTCAGGACCACCCCATTTTCTCCAAGAGTAGCCTTGAGGTTTGAATGTTCCTGAAACAGTTGAGAATAATCATATGCGCTCAGGTTTTCCAGTAAATTCAGTGACAAATCAATTTGCTGTTCATTCACCTGGATTAAAACATTGCTTCCCTGTTTTTCCGGATCTACCGTTAGTTTGTAATCCGGATAAATTTCCTTCAAACAGTCAATACAATTGAGAATGTGTTCCGCTCCTCCTAAATCAATCTCAATTTCCTGCTTGAGTAGAAGATTGATCAAAAGGGTCAAGTTGGGATTAAAGCACAAGCGGTCATAATGGGTTCTGTAAAGTCTGATTTTAAGAGCTATCTGAAAAAGCTCTTCTCCGCTTATAGTTGCTCCTTTTTCAGGCGTGAGACTTAGTATTTCGCTGGAAGAGCGCACCAGCCGTTCTGTCATTTCATTTTCATCTCTAACATAAAAACTGCTACGTCCCTTTTTTGCTCGATACAGAGGCGGCTGGGCGATATAGAGATAGCCATTTTCAATAATTTCCGGCATTTGTCGGTAGAAGAAGGTCAGAATCAAAGTCAGAATATGGCTGCCGTCAACATCTGCGTCAGTCATGATGATGATTTTGTGGTATCGTATTTTTTCAAGATCAAACTCCTCTTTCCCAATTCCAGTTCCCATCGCAGTAATCATGGTTTTTATTTCTTCATTGGAGAGCATCTTGTCAAAGCGGGCCTTTTCCACATTCAAAATTTTTCCTTTCAGGGGTAGAATTGCCTGATTTTTACGGTCACGTCCCTGCTTTGCAGAGCCTCCTGCAGAATCACCCTCCACCAGAAACAGTTCACTTAAAGACGGATCAGATTCCTGACAATCAGCCAGTTTCCCGGGAAGAGTACTGAATTCAAGTACATTTTTTCTACGGGTAATTTCCCTGGCTTTTTTTGCAGCAAGCCTGGCCCGTTGTGCATCTATGGCTTTGGCAACAATCTTTTTTGCAACAGCTGGATTCTCCTCCAGATATGCACCCAAATATTCTGAGACCAGCGTTTCAACTTTTCCCTTAATTTCAACATTGGTTAATTTTATTTTTTTCTGCGACTCAAACTGTGGGTTGATAACCCGCGTACTTATAACTGCCGCCATTCCTTCCCGAACATCCTCTCCTGACAAATTCTCTTTTGAATCATTGGAAATTTTATTGGCGCTCATGTAGCTGTTCAGAGTGCGAGTAAGTGCTCCTTTAAAACCAGTCAGATGAGTCCCACCATCTATTGTATTGATATTATTAACAAAAGAATAAATACGTTCAGTATAACTATCATTGTATTGAAAGGCGACTTCGATTTCCACATCTTCTGATTTTCCAGAAAAATAAACTGGAGTTTCATGCAGAATATTTTTATTTTCGTTGATGTGCTCTATGAAGGACGCTATTCCACCTTCATATTTAAATTCCTGAAAACGTTCTGACCGATTATCCTTGATTGAAATAAGAATCCCCTTATTCAAAAAAGCTAATTCCCTGAGACGGTGAGCTAGTATTTCGAAATTAAATTCTGTATGATCAAAAATAGTTTTATCCGGCCAGAATGTGATTTGAGTTCCAGTTTTTTTACTTTCTTCAATTTGTTCAAGTGGACTGGAAGTGATTCCCTGCCGGAATTCCTGTTTCCACAAAAAACCTTCGCGGTGTATCTCTGCAACCATTTTTCCTGAAAGCGCATTTACCACAGATGCCCCTACTCCATTCAAGCCTCCGGAAACCTTGTAGTTACTGTTATCGAATTTTCCTCCAGAATGAAGACGGGTTAAGATCAGTTCAACTGCAGGAATTCCTTCCTCTTCGTGCACTCCAACAGGGATCCCCCTGCCGTCATCTTCCACTGAAATACTTCCGTCTGAATTGATGATAACGTGAATCTCGGAACAATAACCTGCTAAAGCTTCATCAACGCTGTTATCTACAACCTCAAAAACCAAATGGTGAAGAGCGGTGTTATCCACACCTCCAATATACATTCCAGGACGTAAACGAACGGCTTCCAAGCCCTGCAGTACGGTAATATTAGATTCATCATAAGTCGAGTTATCTACGGTTTCATTTTCAGGCATATTGTTCTTTCGTGAAATAGCAAAATTCTAAATATTTCAGCTGTAATATCAAACAAGTTTTCCCCTGACAACATGAAAAATTTTTCCGTGCAGGGACTGTGATGGTTCAGAGGTTGAGGTAACAAAAATTTGATTTTTCAATACAAAAAAATAATGAAAAATATGCTTAACCAACTCGTCATCCAGTTCTGAAAAAAGATCATCAAAAATCAAAACTGGATAAAATCTATATCTTTCGCATAATAAACGATTTATTGACATTTTTAAAGACAAATTAGTAATTCTAAACTCTCCTTGTGAAAAAAAATCCCTGTCTTTTTTTCCATCCATCAGCAAATGGTACTCATCCCGGTGTGGACCAAGTACTGAAAAGCCATACTGCAAGTCTTTGGCCAGGCTTTTTTCAAGTTGCTGAAGAAAATTTTTCTCTTGGAAATCTTTTGGATTGAGCGATGGCTTGTAAATCAGCTTCAACTTTTCTGTGCGCCCCGAGAGTTCCCTGAAAATATCATTCAAATGGAAATTAATCTCCTCAACAAAATTGTCACAATGTTTCATTAGATGAATTGCTGAGCTGGCAAGCATTCCATTCCAAAGTGGTATTTGTTCTGTATTGCCCCGTCTCAGTAATGCATTTTTCTGGGCAATAATTTTTGAGTATTCCTGGATGTTCTTCAAATAAGCCGGATCCTTAAAGGCAATGATCCTATTAAAAAACTTTCGACGCTCCTGCGGGACATTTCGAAAAAGATTGACGTCTTCCGGAGTGAAAGACAGAGCCATGAATGTGAAAATATATTCAGAAACTCGTCGAGAAGGTGATTGATCTAAAAAAACATGTCGACCTTTTTTAGTAATGTTTACACGGATATTGTGCTGAACCTGTCGTCGTTTAACCTGGGCCTGAAGTACAGCCTTATGTTTTTTTTCCTGAAGCAGCAGAGAGGGCTTTCTTGTGCGGAATGACTCCAAATTACACAGGTAGTGCACGGCCTCAATCAGGTTGGTTTTACCCTGGCCGTTTTCACCGTAAATCCAGTTTAATTCAGGAGAAAAGTTGGCAGTGGTGCTACTGTAGTTGCGAAATTGAGAGACCTCAATGTTGCGGATGATCATGTACAATCGTTTGCGGCTGACTGTCGGCGGTCTTTAAGTGCTCAGGAACAATGAAGCAAAAACCTTCTAACTACCATTCGACTCTCAAGGGCATTATTACTGACAAAAAGGCCTCATCAGCAGTTGATTTGATGATGGTTGGACTCATCGAATTTTTACATTCCAGTTTTACATCTTCACTATCTATAACAGCTAAAACATCCAGTAAATACCTGGAGTTAAATCCTATTTGAAAAGGTTCACCTTCATAGCCGGCCTCTATTTCATCTACCACCTCCCCATAATCAGCTTTTTCACTTTCAATCTTTAAAACACCCTGCGAAATAATAAGTTTCACCGGCCTCAGTTTTTCCGTACTGATTGAAGAGACAATTCTTAGAGAATTGATGAAATTTTCACGGTTCACAACAATTTCCAGAGTGTTGTTTTTGGGAATGATAGGATCGCAGTTAGGGAATTTACCCTCAATCAACCTTGTTTTGAAATTGATCCTGCCTCCGGTGAACTGCATGACACGACCATCGAAAGTGATTATCACTGTCTCACCAAACAGATCCGCTGCCCTACGTACTTCCGTCAAGGCCTTTCTGGGAATGATGACTTCCTGATCTTCACCAAAACTCAGGTTATCAACTGCTTTGATTATTTGTGCTAATCTGTGACCATCAGTGGAAAGCCAACGAGTTTGCTGATCACTTGTTGAGCAGAGACAAACACCCATCAAGTTTCGTCGGGATTCATTGGTTATTGCGGCAAACAGTGTCATATCAATACAATGCTTTAAATCGTCCACAGATATCGTCATAGACTGCGGAAGTTCTTCCAGTACTGTTTGTGGGTATAAACCAACTTCAACCGAGGGAAGGCGCAATTCTGATGAACCGCAGGTAATATGGATCCATAGTTGTTCCGTAGAGCGGATATGTACATCCTCATCTTGCAGTTCTTTGACGATGTCAAAAACTTTTTTTGCATTAACGCAGATACTGCCAGGTTCCTTAATTTCTGCTACTATCAATTCAACAAGAGATAATTCATAATCAGTCGAAGAAAACTCAACTTCAGAGTTTTCTCCTTCCATGGTCCTAATTACGAAATTCGACAGGATCGGTTTTGTAGAGCTTTTGTCAACAACAGAATTGATGTTTTGCAAAGTACTACTTAATGCTTCTCTTTTTAAAGTAAGTTCCATATTTATTTTATTATTATTAGTAGGTTTGTTGACAGCATGTTGGTAAGTGGGTAACTTTTTGAAAAATAAGAATTATTGTCTGCTTTTTTTCTGTTGACAATTTGTTGATAGATTGTTGACAGACATCAATCTACCAAAAAAAAAGAAAAAACCCAACACGAATTGTTTGTTATCCGTTGATGATATTTCAGTAACAAACAAGTGTGTACAATACATTGAATTTGTAGAGGAAATACATATTTAATTTTGTTGACAATAAGTTGATATTTGTATGCTGGTGATTTTATACGACTAATAATATTAATCCACAACAGTTTGATGAAGCAGAGCTTTAGATATAAATTGATGTCAGGAGCAGGTTTTCCTCTATCGAATACTTACCGGAGTGCTGAAATCCTTCTGGAGTGATACCGGCACAAGCTTTTGAGAGTATAAAAGAAAAGCCTGAATTTTTCTCATCGATTGTAACAGTCGCGTCCTGAAAATAAAGGTAGGTTCGTGAGATTGGGAAAAGGCATTTGAAGATGGACTCCTTGGCTGAAAAAATAATGCGAAGATCACGGTTTGCCTGCTCAGGTGACAAAGACTCCAGATACTTTCGCTCTGTCTCTACACAGACATGCCTCCTGATGTTGAAATTAACACTTCTGGACAAATTTTCCATATCGATTCCAACTCCGGAAATATCTTTATCCAGCCCAACAGCTGCTGCAGCAAATCCTTCAGAGTGGGTGATACTGCCTCTGACTGATTTGGGCCAGCACGGCTCTCTGGTGTCCGGATTTCTTAGTATTGGCTCAGATTCAAGTTTAAACTCTGACAGTGCCCTGCGTGCACAGTAGCGGCCCAGAGAAAATTCATCCCGTCTTTTTGAAGAACCCAATGTTGCTAGAAATTCTATTTCTTCCGGAAGAAGTAGAAAATCGGACCAAGTAGACAGCTGCTGTCCGCAGAAAAAGCTAATGAAGTTGGGAAACGGTGAGGAAAACATTAAAACGCAA
>ERZ651768.266-NODE-266-length-39253-cov-4.911272_pt1 | contig 39253 bp, 31 predicted proteins | sample MGYA00514754_ERZ651768 | MGnify/ENA metagenome assembly ERZ651768
AGCATCGCCATGCGTGAGTCGCTCTACGCCTTCCCGGTCTTGCTGACGATCCACCTCATCTCGCTGGCGACGTTCGCTGGGCTCGTCATGATGATGGACCTACGCCTCCTCGGCGTGGCGTACCGAGGCACTCCCTTCTCTGAGGTGCAGGGGCGGCTCTTTCCGTGGCAGATGGCGGCTATGGTGGTGACGTCCCTCGCCGGACTTCTGCTCTTATACGCCCAGCCGATGCGTTACTTCGGGAAGGTGCTCTACTGGATCAAGATGGCGTTGTTGGTGCTGGCTGGAGTGAATGTGCTCCTCTTTCACTTCATCACATATCGCACGATCGACAAATGGGACATCACGAACCCGCCCGTCGCAGCCAAGGTGGCGGGCGGGCTATCCGTGGCCCTGTGGGCCTGTATCGTGGCCTTCGGTCGATTGACGGCTTACGACTGGTGGACCTACGAGTAGGACTCCGATCTCATGCTACTACCTTTCTTCGAGTGGTTGGATACCCTCCGGGTCGGCGACTGGATCAGTACTTCATCATATGCTGCGCCACTGATCAACGTGGCCCACATTCTGGCGCTGGTCATGTTGTTCGGCTCGCTGCTCACCGTCGACCTGCGACTGCTCGGCCGCGGGATGACGCAGCAGCCGGTGGCGAAAGTCGCGCGTGCGGCGCGTCCGTGGCTGATCGGAGCACTCATCTGCATGCTGCTCACCGGCATTCCACAGGTCCTGTCCCTCCCCATCAGAGAGTATTACAGCCCGTTCTTCTGGATGAAGATGCGGCTCCTTCTGTTCACGTTGATCTTCACCTTCACGGTCCGACACAAGGTGACCATGGCGGACGAGGCGAGGGTGGGGCCGGTCTGGGGCAAGGTTGTGGGGCTCGTGTCCATAGCCCTCTGGGCGTGGATAGCCGTGGAAGGGCGCCTGATCGGACTGCTCTCGTAACGGGTGCTCGCGCGGGCTCGTACCTAGCCTGAATACGGCCAGCCATAATACGGCCAGCCGAATCCCTCCGAGATCGTCCGCATGATCGTCCATGCGAGCAAAATGACCGCAAAGCCCACTCCGATCCCGGTCAGCGCCCCAAGCGCGAAGTCGCCCATCTCGTCCCGGGCCTCAGCCGCCTGGATCGCTCTCTGCCCTACTTCGACAAGCGCCTCCCCATCGGGCTCGTTGAGCTCGCTGTATTCCACGGATTCCTCCTGCAGGGACTACTGATTGAGCTGGGGCTTAGTCGCCACCGATGCGTGCGCCCGGCCGGATGGTCTCGATTGCGTACGTCGCATGGCAACCGGTGCAGACGGCGTACATATCGGCACCCACGTCGAAGACGCCCATCTCGTCCCGGGCCTCAGCTGCCTCGATCGCCCTCTGCCCTGCTTCGACTAGGGCCCGCGCATAGGTGGCGTAAGTCTCCTCGTCGATCGCGCGGCCCTGCATCATCATGAGGTTGCCGGATTCGGTGACCTGGAACGCTGCGTTACGCACCGCATTCCATTCTTCGGGGGATTGAGGTCGGATAAATTCCGTGCCGTTCTCGTCGACGATCCACCCTACGGCGTCCCAATAGAAATCGGCCGCCGGGTCCACTATCGTCGACATCAGGGTCGGCAGATCCGCCACTGGAGTGTAAGGCTCCTCAGCGGCCATACATCCGGAGAGCAGGATGGGCACTACAAACCAATGGTATCGTCTTGTTTTCATGGCACGCCAACCTACAAGGAGGGTCCGGGGGGAGGCAACTCCCGCTGGCAAGGCTCGCGCGCCCGGGGCACAAGGCCTACTCTCAGCGCGTGCGCCCACCCGGGCCCCTTGGTGATCACACCTTGCCACCGAAGAGGATTGGGATGATTCGAACAGTTGCGTTTGCTCTTGGCCTTTGCGGCTTGGTCGCAACCTCCATATCCGCACAGAGGTTGCCGCTCGCCGTGCCCGAAGAAGTCGGTCTGTCATCCGAACGCTTAGAGCGAATCGGAGAGGTCTTCCAGGACTACGTGGAGGAGGGCCGTATCGCGGGCGCCGTCGGCATGGTCCTGAGAAACGGGAAACTCGCTTATGTGGACGCATGGGGCATGCGGGACCTGGGGTCCGGTGATGTGATGGAAGAGGACGACCTCTTCAAGATCTGCTCCATGACGAAGCCGGTCGCCAGCGTTGCGGTGATGACACTGTACGAGGAGGGGCATTTCTTCCTCAGCGATCCGATTGGTCGGTATCTACCTGCGCTGGCCAACCTTCGGGTCGCCAACCTCGCCGAGGCGTCCGCCGGGCAGGAGATCCCCACCGAGCGGGCTCGCCGACAGGTAACGATCCACGACCTGTTGCGTCACACCTCGGGCTTCACGTACGGGGATCTTTCCAATACGGTCGTCGATGCGGCCTACCGCGAGCGGGAAATACTCTACCAGCCGACGCTGGAAGATCAGGTGGCCGCGCTCGGTGAGATCCCGTTGCTCTACCAGCCCGGCACGCAGTGGAACTACAGCGTCTCCGTCGACGTGCTCGGTCGACTCGTAGAGGTCGTCTCAGGGCAGCCGTTCGATGTCTTCTTGCGTGAGCGTATTTTCGATCCACTCGGCATGGCCGATACCGGTTTCCGAGTGCCGGATTCGAAGAGCGATCGCGTCGCGCCCACGTATGGACACTCGGGGCCGGATCGGGCTCTCGGACCGGGCGACACGTCGATTTGCGATTTGCCTCCCACGCTGTTCTCAGGCGGGGCGGGTCTCCGCTCCACCGCCCAGGACTACGCGCGGTTCGCCCAAATGCTGCTCAACGGCGGGGAACTGGATGGGGCTCGGATCCTCGGTCGGAAGACGGTTGAATTGATGACCGTCGATCATCTGGAAGAGGGGATGCCGACCGGGTTCCTGTCACCGGGATGGAGCTTCGGGCTCGGTTTCACGGTGAAGACCGAGGCGGGCCTGGACGGATTGCCGTCGTCGGTGGGCGAGTACAATTGGATCGGCATCCAGGGGACCTCGTTCTGGGTGGATCCCGAGGAGGACCTCGTCGGCGTGTTCATGGTTCAGATCCGTCCGAACCGTGACATCACGTTCCGGGATCAGTTCAAAAGGCTGGTGTATCAGGCGCTCATCGGATAATCAACCACCCGGTCGCCTTCCGTAGCCCTGTCTGAAGTGTGAGTGACAGCTGACGCAGGACTGGTAGAGCTGATCGTTGAGGCCGGCGAGCGCCGGGACATCCCTGTTTCGAGTCGCTCTCAACGCGGCCCTTCCGACCTCGAGTAGGAGTACGGCGTCGCTGATCCACTGTGCCTCGGGCTCTCGGATTCGGTCCGGCATCAGCAATAGGTTGGCCGCCTCACCGAACATGAGGGTCTTGGCCTCTAGCTCGCCCCATTCGGCGTCGGTCGTCGGGGTCCGGGTCTCGATGTAGAAGACAGCGTTCGAGGTCGGGTAGATGAGGTGAACCATGAGCTCGCTCATGCTCCCTATGCGTCGCATCGTACGAACCGCTTCCGACTCGAGCTCCTGCCTGGAGGGCGTCTGCGCAGGTGGTGTCTGGGCAGTCAGTGCTTCCGCAAGTACGGCGCCGGCTAGGAGAACCATCATTGTTGCGCGCATCAACTCCTCCAAAGCGTTGAGATCCGGTCGATCACCTGAAACAACTTAAGAAAGATACCGCTTCGGGGAACCAGCCTTCCGCAACGGATCCGCAAGTAATAGGATGACGTGACCTCTTCAATGAAACCTGGAGGCAGCGGTGAGAACAGCGACGGTGTTGAGCATGGTTTTGGTACTGGGTACCGCAAGTTTGGGTTACGCACAGCAGGGCGCACCGGATGGCGCCTGGCCGGCGTACGGAGGGGACGCCGGCAGCACGAAGTACGCACCGCTCGACCAGATCAACGCTGACAACGTTGATCAGCTCCAGGTCGCGTGGCAGTGGACGACTTCGGACGCGCCGGTGCTCGCCGAGAACGACCTGGGTGCAGGGGCCTTCAAGGCTACGCCGATCATGGTCCACGGGGTGCTCTACGTCCGGACTTCTCTGAGCCTTGTCGCCGCGATCGTCGCGGCCACCGGCGAGCAGCTCTGGGAATTCGACCCGAGGAGCTGGGAAGCGGGGCGCCCCACCAACCTCGGCTTTAATACTCGAGGCGTGGCTCATTGGGCGGGCCCGGAGGCGGAACACATCTTCGTCGCCACGGGCTCCGCACACCTGTGGGCGGTCGACGCGCGGACCGGGCGCCCGGTGCTCAGCTTCGGTACCGACGGCAGGATCGATCTGACCGAGGGCCTACGCCGCCCCGTCCCCAGACGAGCGTACCAGGTCATTTCGCCCCCACTCGTGGTGGGTGATGTGGTTGTCGTGGGGTCATCCATCTCCGATGGCCCGCGGAACATGACCGCACCACCAGGCGACATTCGGGGCTTCGATGTCCGTACCGGCGAAGAGGTGTGGCGATTCAACACCATCCCGGAGAGGGACGAGTACGGCATCGAGACGTGGGAGGACAATTCCGCGTCGTACACAGGGAACACCAACGTGTGGTCCATCATGAGCGCCGACCTCGAACTGGGAATCGTCTACCTGCCGATCGGCACCCCGACGAACGACTGGTATGGCGGGCATCGGTTAGGGGACAACCTGTTTGCCGAGAGCCTCGTTGCGGTGGATGCTGCAACGGGTGAGCGACTGTGGCACTACCAGCTCGTGCACCACGGACTCTGGGACTACGACATCCCCGCTGCCCCGACGTTGGTCGACATCACGGTGGATGGCCGGCCGATCAAGGCTGTTGCGCAGGTCACCAAACAGGGCTTCGTCTACGTGTTCGATCGAGTCACCGGCGAGCCCGTGTGGCCCATCGAGGAGCGTCCGGTTCCACAGTCCACGGTTCCTGGGGAGCGTACCTCACCCACGCAGCCGTTTCCGACGAAGCCCGTGGCCTTCGAGCCCCAGGGAGTCACCGTCGATGACCTGATCGACTACACGCCAGAGTTGAGGTCCGAAGCCGAGGAGATTCTGTCCCAGTTCGAATACGGTCCTCTTTTTACTCCCCCGTCCATGCGGGGAACCATCCTCATGCCGGGGTGGGGTGGCGGGGCGAACTGGTACGGCGCAGCGTTCGATCCTGAGACCGGATACTTCTACGTGCCGTCGCGTACTGGCCCGATGGTGGTTCAGATCGTGGAGGGCAATCCCGAACGAGGAGACTTCGCTTACGTGCGCGGTGGAGGGCAGGGTCTAGGCGGGCCTCAAGGCCTGCCCCTGTTCAAGCCGCCGTACGTTCGCCTGACCGCCTACGATCTCAATACCGGGGAACTTGCTTGGATGGTTCCATTCGGTGATGGGATTCGCCAGAGGATCATCAATCTCGGTATACCCGATCCCGGCCCTGTGGGTGGGGGCGGTTATACAGGTCCTCTGCTGACTCCGAATCTGCTGTTCCTGGGGGCAACCGGCAGGCGCGGCGGCGGTCGAGGTGGTGGTCGAGGTGGTGGTCAGGGAGGTGATCGTGGTCCCGCGCAACCCCCCACTCTACGGGCGTTCGACAAGGTTACCGGGACGGTGCTGCACGCGACCGAACTCCCTGTGACGCCGAGCGGAACGCCGATGACCTATATGGCCGAAGGCCGACAGTTCATCGTGATGGCCTACGGCTCGGGGGAAGGGGCCGGACTGATCGGCCTGGCGCTGCCCACGAGTCCGTGATCTTCCGCTGGAGCCGGATTTTAGCCACGATACCGATGCCACGACGACAAGTGATTGCCACGACAAACGAATCAGGAGTGTAAGATGAGAACAAGATCTTCGGCCAGGTGGTGCCTACCATTTTTCGCCTTGTTTCTCGCGTCCTGCGCGACCGCTGAAGCTGACCAAGGCCCTCCGCCGACCATCGCTTCGTTGTCGGTAGACGGCGCCTACGCAGTAATGACCTACACCGATATTCCGGACGTTCCGGAATTTGGGGATGCGACGGTCTACTATCCCGTGGATACCGCGATGCCGATCGGCGGCGTAGCGATCTCTCCCGGGTGGACCGAACTCCAGAGGCATATCGAGTGGTGGGGGCCTCGCCTCGCCTCCCATGGATACGCAGTGCTGATTCTGGATACCAATGATGCGATGGCGGACCAACCCGAGCAGAGGGCGGAGGCGTTGATCGCGGCCGTGAGAATCTTGAGGGGCGAAAACGACCGTGCTGGAAGTCCTCTGAGCGGCCGAATCGACACTGAAAAGATGGCGATCATGGGACACTCCATGGGTGGCGGCGGAGTCCTGATCGCGGCCAACAACTACCCGGCCGAAATTCAGGCCGCGATTCCCTTCACTCCCTGGCAGCCGGCAGGTGATTTCAGCCAGGTGGTCGCTCCGACTCTGGTGATGGCTGGATCGGCGGACCGGGTCGCATCCGTGTCCGATCATGCCTGGCCCCACTATCAATCGATTCCCGAATCCACGATCAAGGTTTTCCTGGAGATCGACGGTGGCAGTCACTTCATCGCTGACACCAGCCGCGGAGAGGATCTGGGCACCATAGGCCGTTACGGCATCGCCTGGCTGAAACTCTATCTCGATGGTGACGAACGTTATCGAGGGTTCATCTACGGCGACGAAGCGGCGTCCGACAGCGAAAAATTCTCGCGGTACGTGACCAGTCCCTAGGAGCACACGGCAGTCAGCCCCAATCCGTCTGACGGCGGACCCTCAGTGAATCGTCTCGACGAGCGCCGGCAAGGAGCGATCGTGCTGCCGTCCGTGGCTCTCCGACCCAAGCTCAGAGGACTGAGATTCGTGACTCAACCTCATTGCCTGCGATTCCGACTTGCTTTGGCGGTGGTGGTCTTGCTCGCTTGTTCTGCAAACGCGTTCTCCCAGGTCCCAGATATACGCATTACGCCCAGCAACGCCTACGTCATCGACGACGAGTTCTTCCAGTTGCCGCCCGGACGTCGGATCGGGGCCACATCAGGATTTGCCATTGATCCGGATGGCTCCGGTATTTGGGTGTTCGATCGGTGCGGCGCGAACGACTGTGTGGGTTCGGACCTGGCGCCCATCATGCAGTTCGATCTGCAGGGCAAGCTTCTTAATAGTTTTGGTGCGAATCAATTCGTGCGCCCTCACGGCCTCTACGTCGACCGGGATGGCAACGTCTGGGTCACAGACGATCAAGGCCCTGCTGGGCAGGACCCGAGACGGGATGGTAAGGGGCACCAGGTTCTGAAGTTCAGTCCGGAAGGTGAATTGCTCATGGAATTGGGCAAGGCGGGGGTTGCCGGAGACGGGGCGGACGAGTTCAACAGCCCCTCTGCCGTGCTGGTCGCATCCAACGGCGACATTTTCGTCGGTGACGGTCACGGACCGGGATCCAATGCGCGCATCGTGAAGTTCAATGCGCGTGGTGAGTATCTGATGACTTGGGGATCCCGCGGGACTGGGCCGCATCAATTTCACACGCCCCATGCCCTAGCCATGGACTCGCGTGGCAGACTGTTCGTTGGCGATCGCGGCAACAACCGGGTGCTCGTTTTCGACCAGTCCGGTAATGTTCTCGAAGAATGGAATCAGTTCGGCCGTCCCAGCGGCCTGTACATCGATGACGACGACCTGCTGTATGTCACCGATTCCTCTTCCACGCCCTCAATAAATCCGGGATTTGAAGAGGGCATTCGCGTTGGTAGTGCCCGTGACGGTCGGGTCACTCTCTTCATCGAGGACCCTCATGAGGACGGCACTCAGGAGGGCGTATTTGCAGATCGCAACGGGAATATCTACGGCTCGCTCACCGCTGGCATGGCGTTGCGTAGATACACGCCCAGGTAGAGGGTCACAGATGGACCGACAAGGGATGGACCCACAGCAGATGAACCGGCGAACCTTCGTCTCGGCGGCCGTGGGGCTGGCTGGTGGTGTGCGCCTCTCCCGTTTCGCGAATGCGTGGGACACCTCCCATTCCTCGCCTGAGATCGACACGTTCATCCGGGACCGGATGGATACCTACAACATTGCCGGCGTCTCCGCGTGCCTCGTGAAGAACGACCGTATGGTCTGGTCCAACACTTATGGGTTCGCCGACCTCGAGCGCGAGTTGCCCATGAGCCTGGACTGGGTTCAGAACATCTGCTCCATATCGAAGACCTTCACCACGACAGCCCTCATGCAACTGTGGGAACAGGGCCGGTTCCAGTTGGACGACGACGTCAGCAGCTACATGTCCTTTCCGGTTCGGAATCCCGCGCATCCAGACATCCCGATCACGTTCCGACGTCTGCTCACGCACCGCTCTTCCATCCGGGACGGTGAGTGGTACGGCCGGATGTACCTCTGCGGAGACCCGGCCGTCACGTTGGCCGACTGGATCGAGGGGTACCTGCAGCCCGGTGGACGGTTCTACGACGTGCAGGAGAACTTCCAATCGTGGGCGCCCGGGGATCGGTGGGACTACAACAACGTCGCCTTCGGCCTTCTCGCTTACCTGGTCGAGCAGATGTCGGGCGAGAATTTCTCCGACTACTGCCGGACCCACATCTTCGAACCCCTGGAGATGAACCACACGTCCTGGTACTTGGCCGAGGTCGACGTCTCCAGGCATGTGGTGCCCTATACCTATGTGGAAGACGGTGAAGTACGGAGTCCCACGTGGGGAGGGCATCCCCTCGGTGTGATTCTGGAGGGCTCAGGCTCAACGGTTCCGCAGGGCGACGGGCACCACCCTAGTTGCGCATACAACCACCCTAATTTTCCCGACGGTTTTCTGAGGACCAGCGTGCGCCAACTCTCATGGTTCGCCCGGGCTTACTTGAACGGAGGGGAGTTGGACGGGCGACGTATTCTCGAGGAGAGCACCATTCGGCAGATGCTCGAGCCCCAGACCGTGGAAGGATCACGAACCCAGGGTCTCACCTGGTACGCCCAGGCCCCGGTCCGCGGGCGAGAGGTGTGGGGACACGGGGGGAGCGATCCCGGGATCAACACCGACATTCGCTTGGTTCCAGACCAACGCATCGCCGCCATCGCGTTCATCAATACGTGGGGGGGCAACCCCTCGCAGATTACGCAGCGCCTGCTCGAGGAGGCGACGAACTTTTAGCGTCCGGCCTCCTCGTCCACCGCTGCGGCGACGGCGCTCAGCAGGCTCCCTTGGGCCGCCGAACGCCGACAATCCGTCGCCTCGGGCCACTTACTCCAGTACCAAAGCCACGACACCGTCTCCGTCTTGGCCGGCATTCACCGAGACCACCAGGTACTGTTTGCCCTCATACATATACGTCATCGGGTTGGCGTGTACGCCCCCCGGCAGCTCGAACTCCAACAGCATCTCACCGGTCGACTTGTCGTACGCGTTTAGCATCGCAGGCTGCGATCCCTGCCTGTCGACAGTGGTGAACAAAAGCGTGCTCGTGAGGAGCGGGAAGCTCGCGCCGTCGACTCCCAGATTGCCCAGATCGAGGTCGGCGAGAGCCGGGTGGTCTCGCGGCCCGCGGCCGTTCGCGACCTGCCATACGTGCTCACCTGTGCTCATGTCGATGGCCGTGACTCGACCCCACGGCGGTTTGAAGATCGGTATCCCATCCACCGTCGGGGACTGAGCGCCTCCCCAGATATAGTCGAAGTCCGACCTCGGATTCTCCGGCGGAGCCAGCTCGACGACCGTGTAATCGCTATACGAAGGGATGTAGAGGTACTGGGTCTCTGGGTCGAATGCAGCCCCGTTCCAGTTCCCGCCGCCGGCCCAGCCCGGGTTGACGATCGTGCCCTGCGCCGAAGGCGGTGTGTACACAGGACCGCTACGATACCGTTGGAAGATTTCGAGCGCCTGCGCCCTGAGCTCCGGGGTGAAGTCGATCAGGTTCTCTTCGAAGGCTCCATTCGGTTCGAAAGGAGCCGGCTTGGTGGGGATCGGCTGCGTGGGATGGATCCGCTCACCCTCTATGTCCGAGGGCGGGACCGGTTGCTCCCCGATGGGCCAGACGGGCTCACCCGTCACTCGATCGAAGACGAACAGAAACCCCTGCTTTGTGACCTGTGCGACGGCCTTGATCTCCCTGCCGTCCACGGTGATATCGATGAGGTTGGGTGCCGCCGGAGGATCGTAGTCCCACACGGAGTGATGGACGAACTGGAAGTACCACACGATCTCACCGGTTTCCACGTCGACGCACACGAGGGAGTTGGCGTACAGATTTTCGCCGAGGCGGTGGCCCCCGTACCAGTTGTGGGAGGGCGTCCCCACCGGCAGATACACATAGCCGAGCTCTTCGTCGCCGCTCATCGGCGGCCAGACCCCGGTCGCTCCGGCGGTACGCCAGGAGTCGTCCTCCCAGGTGTCGTTCCCGAACTCACCCGGCAGCGGGATCGTGTGGAACGTCCAGAGCAGCTCCCCGGTCCGTACGTCGTAGCCGCGGACCCACCCGGGTGTGACGTTGCGGTTTGTGGGCGTGTCCCGAATCGAGGCGCCGACGACCGCCACGTCACGGATAATTGTCACAGGGGAGTTGACCCCGTAGCCCCGCAGGAAGGCTCTGCGATCCTCGACCATGACATCGAAGTCCCGAGTCAGGTCCACTCTTCCGGCCTCCCCGAAAACGGGGTCCGGCTCCCCTGTTTCGGTATCGAGCGAGATCAGGAACGCGTCGTTGGAGCCGATGAGAATGCGCTTCCTCTCCCCATCGGTCCAATAGGAAATACCCCGCACGATGAAGCCAAGGTTGACCGGCCGACCCGACTCCCATGTCTTGGGATCGTACGACCAAAGGGTCTCGCCGGTCCCCGGGTGAATCGCTGCGATCTGGCCCATGCCGGTGATGGTGTAGAGCGTTCCGTCGACCAAGAGCGGCGTCGGCTCGTACCAGAAGCTCCCGCCCATCCGCCCAGCCTCCTCATTGCGCTCTTTGAGCTCCTCGTCGATGGACTCCCAATACCAGGCCACTTCCAGCTCTGCGACGTTGTCACGATTGATCTGGCCGAGGGGAGCGTAGCGTGACGCGGCGTCGTCGCCGTGGTTCACTAGCCACTCGGTGTCCTCAGCGTCGAAGTCCATGCCCGGTTCGGGTCCAGTGTCTGGTGCGCAAGACGCGAGCGAGAAGACCCAGACCAGTGAGACCCAATTCACCGTGCGAATACTCGACATTGCTTGCCTCCGTATCATCATGTCGGCAGGACGACCCCCGTTTAACCACATAAAGTGGGGGGCCATCATGCCAAACGCCATGTGCCCCAATACTTTGCCCGATGGCCCTCTCGGCTCGTAGGTTGCTCGTGACCGATCCACTCACGTCGCCGGCAAGGAGAGATCATGCTGCCCTCCGGGCTCAGAGGGCCCCTACCGAGCCTCGCCGCCCTCGTTCTCGTTGCCGGGGCTTTGGCTTGCGGCCCGACATACGACGTTGTGATCGAGGGTGGTCGCGTCATGGATCCGGAGTCTGGGCTGGATGCGGTCCGCAACATCGGCATTGTCGATGGTCGGATAGATGTCATCTCGGACGAGCCCCTCGAGGGTGCTCGCCACATCCAAGCCGCCGGTCTCGTTGTCGCGCCTGGCTTCGTCGATCTCCACAGGCACGGGCACAGCGAACAAGCGTATCGGCTCCAGGTGCAGGACGGAGTGACAACGGGTCTCGAGTTGGAGATCGGGACGGCGGATGTCGAAGCCTGGTACGGGGCGCGTGAAGGTGGCCAGCTTGTGAATTACGGCGTCTCTATGGGGCACATCGGCGCGCGGGCGGTGGCCATGGGAGACCCCGTTACGGGGCTCGGCGGTGTCACGACCCGAGAGCCGGCTACGGAGGAGCAGATCGCGGAGACGGAGCGACTCATCCGCGAGGGGCTGGCCCAGGGGGCTGTCGGCGTGGGCTTGGGAAGCGCGTACACGCCTGGAGCCCCGATGGCGGAGATCGAACGGATGTTCGCCGTCGCAGCTGACGCAGGGGTGACCGCCTTCATCCACATGCGTGGTGGGCTGCAAGGGCTCGACTCGACGCTCACCGCGGCGCGGAACGTCGGGGCGCCTCTCCACGTTGTGCACGCGAACTCAAGCGGTGGCGGGAACATCGTTCGGTTCTTGGCGATGATTGAGGCGGCCCAGAGTGCCGGGCAGGACGTCACGACAGAAGCGTACCCCTACGCGGCGTCATCGACCGGTATCCAGGCGGCGCTCTTCGACAACTGGGAGAGCTGGGAGGACGGCCGCTTCAACCAGTATCAGTGGGTCGGCACAGGAGAACGCCTGACACGCGAGACCTTCGGGCGGTACCGGGCCGAGGGCGGAACGGTGATCATCCACAGCCGGACCGAAGAGATGACGCTTACCGCGGTGACGAGTCCGATCACGATGGTGGCGAGCGATGCCATGCCGGCGGGACACCCCCGGGGTGCGGGCACGTTCGCGAAAGTCCTCGGTCGCTATGTGCGCGAGCAGGGTGCGCTCAGGCTCATGGATGCGCTCCGAAAGATGACGATCGAGCCCGCGAGAAGGCTGGAGGGGTGGGTCCCTGCGCTGAGGAACAAGGGTCGAATCCGGGTGGGATCCGATGCCGACATCACCGTCTTCGACCCGGAGACGGTGATCGATCGAGCGACTTATCTTGACGGGTCGATCCCTTCCGAAGGAATCGAATACGTTTTTGTGAACGGGGGGTTGGTGGTGGATGGCGGCGAAGTCGTTGGGGGCGTTAGGCCTGGGAGGGCTGTGCGCATTCCGTCCGCCTTGTAGGTTGCTGGGTGCCGATCCACTCACGTCGCAGGCCGGGATAGATCATGCCATCGAAGCTTCCCGGTGCTCCCGTCCGGGTAGAGAGACTTGTGGCCGCTTAAGGGGGGACGCGATATGAAGTTCAACACCATGCTAGTAACGACGACGCTGATCATGGCGATCGCTCACGGCCCAGTCGGTGCCCAAGAACTCGAGAGGGAGTTCATCGACCCGGCGGGCGTGTTCACGCAGGTCGTGACAGTGGCGGATCGTGGTGTGAAGACCCTCTACGTGTCAGGACAGGTCGGCCAGGGTGCCGATCTCGCCGCGCATGTCGAGTCAGCGTTTCAGGGTGTGGTGCGACGTCTCGAGAGCGCCGGCGCCTCCACCAGCGACGTCGTGAAGATCCGTATCTTCGTGAAGGACTTCGATCCAGCGGACTATTCGATCATCAGCCAGGCACGACTCCGGACGTTCAGCGATGAAGATACGTGGCCGACCAGCACGATGGTGGGTATCCAGGAACTGTTCACGGCGCAACTTCGTGTCGAGATTGAGGCCGTCGCGGTCATCGCTGATCCTGCAGTCCCTGGCGCGAACGTCACGATCGAGCGCATCGGGGCCTCGCGTGGCTTCAGCCAGGCCGTGGTGGTCACGGCCAACGGGACCAAGACGATCTACGTCTCGGGTCAGGTCGGCCAAGGCGATGGACTGGCCGAGCAGTCGACATCGGTCCTGGAGGCTGTGGCCCAGCGACTCGAGGCGGCGGGCGCGACGATCGACGATCTCGTCAAGATCGTCACGTACATCTCCGACTACACGGCGGAGGACCGCCGCACGTTCGGTGCGGCGAGAACGCAGGCGTTCGGCAGCGAAGATCTACCAGCGAGTACGTTGCTCGGCGTGCAGTCACTCGTTACCGACCAATATGAGATCGAGGTCGACGCTATCGCGGTCGTGAGCGATGGCGCGGGTGGGGGCGCTGACACGGAGTTCATCGGCCCCACATCGGGCTTCTCACAGGCCGTCACTACGCAGGGGAGTGGTGCGAAGACGATCTACATATCGGGTCAGGTCGGGCGCGCAGGTGAGAGCCTTGCGACCCAAGCGGATCAGGCCTACGCCAGCCTGAGGCGGCAGCTCGAAGCATCGGGTGCGACCCCGGCCGATCTGGTGAAGATCACCATCTACATGGCCGATTATTCTCAGGAGGATGCGGCGGTACTCGGGGCCGCCCAACAGAATGGATTTCCCGCCGAGAATCTCCCGGCCACGACCCTGATCGGCGTCGCATCGCTCTACTCGGACACCGCGCTCATCGAGATCGAGGGCATGGCGGTCGTGCCATGAAACCCAAGAATCCCGACCGCGAGGGAAGGTTACTGATGAAACGGTCCATAGCGCCGGTACTTGTCGTTATCGCCGCTGCGATGCTCGGTGCAGGTGCCGAAGCGGTGTGGGCTCAGGCGACCGGGGAGGACATGCCCAACCCGTATCAAACCACGGATGGCTATCTCCGCATGCCCATCGGCAGGAGTTGGGGTTCGGTGAGCGCCGTGGACATCGATCCCGATGGCCTCTCGGTGTGGATCGCCGAGCGTTGCGGGTCGGATTCCATGAATGGGCGGTACGCCCCACGGAGCTGCGGAGACAACGACGTTCCTCCCGTCCTGAAGTTCAATCCCGACGGGATCCTGGTCAGGAGCTTCGGCAGGGGACTGTTCGCCATGCCCCACGGCATCCACGTGGACGCTCAGGGTAACATCTGGGTGACGGACGCCCCGTTCACACAGGCGGGTGGTGCCTCAGGGCGCGGCCATCACGTTACGAAGTTCAGCCCGGAGGGAGACATCCTCCTGCGGCTGGGGGTGCCCGGGGAGTCGGGGGATGACGAGCGGCACTTCAACATGCCGTCCGACGTCATTACGGCGCCGAACGGGGACATTTTCGTCGCCGACGGTCATGGCCAAGGCACCAACGCCCGAATCGTGAAGTTCTCGCCGGACGGCACCTTCATCACTGCGTGGGGGGAGTTCGGCTCAGATCCGGGACAATTCGGTGAGCCCCATGGCCTGGCCATGGACTCGCAGGGCAGACTCTTCGTAGCCGACAGGGCCAACAGCCGCATACAGATCTTCGACCAGGAAGGGACCTTCTTGGAGGAGTGGTACCAGTTCGGGCATCTGAGTGGGATCCACATCGATCAGGATGACGTGTTGTACGGCGTCGATTCGGAATCGGACGTAGCGTCGGGCCGGAAGCGAGGTATTCGTGTGGGAAGTGTGCGGACCGGTGAGGTATGGGCTTTCATTCCGGATCCGGCAGACCCGAACGGACGGCACCGCTCAAGCAGTGGGGGAGAGGGGATCGTCGCCGATGTGAACGGTGTGATCTATAGCGCCGAGGTCGGGCCACGCGGTGTCAAGCGATACCACAGGTACATCGACCCGTAGCGCGGGACCGTATCATTTACGCAGTTACATGTACGGCGGTGAGCCCGTCTCGCGGAACCTTCAGAAGTACTTACGGGTCAGGCAGGAGACCCCATCAAGAGGTCAAGGGAGTGAGGGAGCTATGAACATCAACCGCAGGACCATCGTTCGTAGAGTGTTGATGGTAATGGGCGTTCTGGTCCTCATCCCGGTCTTGGCACTTGGTGCTCTGGCGGTCTCGGCGCGTGTTTCCGACGGACCGTCCGTGGTGTTCAGTGGTGGACCGCTCGTCGCCGGTGAATTGGTGACGGGTCCAGAACCGGACTGGAGTTTCGCGCGTCGTATCAGGAACATCGAACTGCAACTCCTCGATCCTCCCCGGTCCCGAATTCTTTGGATCGTGGAGCATGAGGGTAAGATCTATCTCAATTCCAACTACATGCTCGGCTTTGTAGGACGCCTATGGAAGAGATGGCCGGCGCAAGCGGAACGAGATGGCCGGGCTATCCTGCGCATCGAAGGTAAGAGGTATGAGCGTACGCTCGTGCGCATCCAGACAGGCGCGATAGTGGACGATATAGCCGCGGAGTTCAACCGGAAGTATAGAGCCGGAATGACACGTGAGGAGGTCGAGTCGGGGAAACTGTGGCTTTTCGAGCTGGCCCCACCTAACGCGAACATGACCGGAGGTTCAAGGTGAAGTGGTTCTACTGGATTGCGGGTTGTGCGTTAGTTGCCGTCGTCCTCATCGTTCTGTTCGTACCCGGAGTCGGAGACAATATCGAAGGAAGGCTGTTGCGCTGGATGGCTGGGGCGGGTAGTTAGCGCCCCGAGCCCCACGGGGAGCCCTCGCTCGCTACCTCTGCCGAGGAGAGTAATCCACCCCGACTTGTTGCGTTGGTCGTCAGACGAAACGGGCCCCAAGGCCATACAGCCCTGGGGCCCGTTGCTGTCGCCCTAAGCAGTCGTCCGACCGCGCAAACGCTCCTTAGCGGTTGTTGTTCGAGTCGTCGACTTGGTCGATCTGGTCGTCTGACGAGTCCGCTATCACGCCCGCGGGGATCTCCTCACCCACCACGATGCGTCGCTCGCTCATCGTTCGGAAGCTCATGTAACCTTGCGACATCTCCGCGTGGGTGGGTCGGCCCCACCGAACATCGACGCTCGGATCCGGGTTGGCGGGGTTGTTCTCCGAGTTGTCCCACCAGAGCGTGAACCGGAGTACCGAGCCGGCCGGGATGAGGGGTGGGTCCGCGAACCGGTACGAATGCTGCCAGTTGAATTTGTAGTCGGGCACGTGGAGCAGCGTCTCGTGGCGGCCGTCCGGATAGGTAACCTCGTACAGGGCAGCCTTACCGCGCAGGTGCATGTGGGGCATGAAGCGGAGGAGCTCGACGTCCTCTTCGAACGTGTACTCGCGAGATGCCGAGTAGCTCGGGGCCCCGGCCGGTATCATGATGGGGCGAACGAGCAGACTGTTGCCGCCCGTGACGTGCCGGATCACCTCGCCCGGCTCCTTGAAGATGATCCCCACTTTGACGTTGCTGCAGACCGCCGTTCCAGGGCCCGGTGTCTTGTTGTAGTGCATGTTGAAATTGATTTCGCGCGGCCCCGCTCGAAGCAGGCGGCCGTAGCCATCCTCGTACACGCGCGGTTCCGCTCCAGGAACCAGGCCTCCGACCCCACCCACGATGTGGTGCACGGCGGGTCCGTTACGGTACTCCACTGATTTGATCCAGCGATCCTGAGGGAGCTGCGCCTCGGTGAGCCGCAGAGGGATGTCGACGTAGATGTCTCGGATATCGTCGGTCAGGCAATACTCCTCATCGAACGATAGGATCAGATCGGGCTCGCCGAGCGTCCATTCGCTCCCGCTGTTCAACGCGGCCGTCAAGAAGTCGGGCGTCGGTGGCGCGTCGGCAGGATTCCCTGGGGGGGTGCCTTCCTCGGCCCATGCGATCAACGTCGCTTTCTCCTCGTCTTCGAGGACGCGCTCGTTCTCGAACGTTCCCTTGTGCTGGTCGGCCGCGTCCCACGGCGGCATCCGTCCCTCACGGACGGCGTTGGCGATCCTGGGGGCCCGTACGCGCGCATCGTCGTAGCTGATCAATGGCCATGGGGCGATATTGCCTCCCATGTTCGTGCCGGCTTCCCGATGACACGTCTGACAGTTCTGCTGTAGGATCGGCAGAACGTCGGCATAGAAGGTCGGAGTCACGTCTGTTGCCGCCGGCGACACGTCCGCCGCGGCGAACCTCGCAACCTGCTGGGCGGACAACGCCCCAGCGGTAAGCGAGCCGACCACGGCCGCGATTGCCAATGAACTCAAGAGCTGTGAACGGGTTGTGGCTTGCATGTAATGACCTCCAGCGGAGCGCAGTGAATACAACACCCCAATAGTTAACGAGGTGGAGTGCTTGCGGCAAGGAAAAGCGGGGTCGGCGGAGGGCTGTCCTAATACTCCAGCCGCAGGGTATCCACACCCTCTAGCCCGATTGCCACGTTTTTGGGGAGAAGACCGTGCTCGTGGAGCAAGAAAGCCACCACAGCGTGATACTCGTCATCGGTCAGCGTTCCGCCCATGCCATACGGCATCGCCAGCTTGGTGTAGTCCACCAAGCCGCCGGCGGATCCATACGCCGCGAGCCCCGCCGGCGTAATCCGTGTTCCGAGCCCGCCTTCGGTATGGCAAAACTGACAGCGAGCTCCCCAGACCTCAGCACCCAGGGCGTTCTGCTCCTCAGGGGACGGCCCTCGCTCGCATCCAGAGGCAGCTCCAGAGACCGCGACCAGCATGGCCACGCACACCCGCGAAGGCATTGTCAAACCGCCCGGGTCCTCTTTGCTATCACCCTCCTAGGCCACTTCGATGGGATGTGGAAGCGGGATATTGAGGAGGTATCCCGACTCGTTGAACGGAACCACATCGGGTTGCGTGTTCCCGGCCGCGTCGGTTGCCCGCGTCCGGATCACATGCGGACCCGCGACAGCCTCCCACTCGATCTCGAAGCGTCGCCAGGCGTATTGGATCGCGGGAGAAACCAGGCTCGCGGCTCGCCACTCCTCGTCATCGTCGAGCCTCCACTCCACGCTGACGACGTCGGCGTGAGGCGAGTAGGCGAATCCCTTCAACACCTGTCGACCGGCCGTGACCTCGGCCGGCCAGTCCAAGGCCAACGTGCTCTTTATGGTTTGGGTCGTCACCGGCCCGCCTTCAGCCGGCGCATACCTTTCCGCCGGCCATTCATCACCGATCAGCACGTACGAGCTCGTGTTGTTACGGACCCACTGGGTCTCGGTAGAGACGTCGATTCGGGTCAACCACTTCACACTGTTGCTGGCCACCCACCCCGGTACCAATCCCCGCAGAGGAGCGCCATGATCGGGCGGGAGATCGACCCCGTTCATCTTGTAGGCGAGAATCGTATCGGGATCCAGCGCCTTGGCGATGGGCATGGGTCGGTTGAACTCCACATCGTCCGCCCCTGTGAGGAGGACATCCACCGCGTCGGCGCTGACGCCGGCTCTTGTCAGTACCTCACCAAGTGGCACCCCCGTCCAGGTTGCGCATCCCACACCACCCGTGCCCCAGGGGCCGCCTCTAGCGGTCCTCCCCAACACGCTCCCGAAGAAGCTTCGCCAGTTCCCGGCGCACTCCAGGTACGCCACGACGGAACGGCTCGGCATTTCCTTCAGCTCCGCCAAGGAGAGGTCGAGTGGTCGTGGGATCGCATCGCCCTCGATGCGCAGTCGGAACGAGACCGGATCGAGGATTGGCGTAGTCGTGGCGTGGTTGCGAACGAAAAACAATTCGTTGGGTGTGAACAGCCCCTCGAGGCTGCTCAGAGGAGTCTCGAGGTTGGTGGGATGAAGGATGAAGGGAGCCGGGTCTTTTACCCAGGGGCTCTCACCTCCGGGTGGAGACGAAGTCCCGCCCGTCGCTTCGTCCGATGTGTCACTCGTTGTGCCGCTGGCTTGCCGAGGTGCCTCACCAATCTCACAGGCGTCCAGAATTGCGATGGATCCCCCGGCAAGGAGCAAACGAACAAACCGGCGCCGGCTCAAACCGTGGCGACGACTGTACTCCCACAGTTCTGAGAGGTACACCGTCGGCTAGAACCTCGACGAACGAATCAGCGTATCGGTGTCGGACCAAGCCTCTCGGAACCATACCCGGGCCGCGTCGGCTTCGGCGTCCCGCCCCTGAGCTCGCAGCGCCTGCTCCAGCCCGTAGATCGACCATCCGTTGTGCGGATGCTGAACCAAGTTGGTCCGGTAGACCTCTTCGGCAGCCTCGGGGCGCCCGGCCTCCAGGAGGGCCGCGCCCAGCCAGTGGCGGGCCGAATAGTTCAGGACCTCAGGCTCGGTGTACGGAAGCTGGTCGCCCACTTCGACTGCCGCTTCGAACACCCTGATCGCCTCCTCCAGGAGGCCCTCGCTCCGGAGGATCTCACCTTCGAGTATCCCGGCGGAGATCCCAAGGAGCTGGGTCGCGGTGGCTCCCCGGTTTTGGATGCGCGCGGGTAGTGTGTCAGCCGCGGTCTTGACCCGCTCCAGGTAAACACCAGCCAAGTCGACGTCGCCGCTCCGGAGGTGGGCGTAACCCTGAGCGAACTCGAACAAACCGCGTTGGATGGGCTGCTGAGGGGCCTCCTCGAGTTCTAGAATCTCATCGAACCAACCGTACCGGAAAAGAACGAGCGCCTCATAGAAGACCCCGCCGTTCACCTGGTCGGCGTAGGTTTTCGCTGCCAGCAGCGAAACGGCTCCCTGGCCTGCCATGGATCCTGCGAACAGAAGCATGTGGAGGTTGTGGGTCGCCCCGTAGGAGACGCCTTCCTCCCAGGCCACCCGCTGGTCCGAGTGCCATGCGTCGAGGTTGGACCGCACGGCGGAGTTCCACCGTCCGATCCGGTTGTATGTGTGCGAAGGCATGTGGTTGATGTGACTCGACCCGGGAATCGAGGCTCCGAGCAGATCCGCACACAACTCTGCTTTTCCAGGCTCTTCCGTCGCCTCGGTGGCATGGATGTAGATATGGCACGCTCCGGGATGTGTGATGTCCCTCTCCAGAACCGCCTCCAGGACCGCGTGGAATCTTTGGACCGAAGGGTTACCGAGCCGGTAGTTGGCCCGCGTGGGGTCCAGGAGTATCAAGGACTCGGCATATAGCGTTCCGACATCCAGGTCGTCCGGGAAGTCCTGGTAGACCTCCGCCATCGCCCGGGCGTACATGGAGTCGAGTTGCGGGCGACGGTCCGCGTCTTCCTCCTCGGTGTAGCGGAGCGCCATCGCGTTGATCAGGGCGCGCTCCACCGGAGTGGCGGACTCTTCGGCGAGAACGATCGCCGTCTGGATCGCCTCGAACGCCAGTGGCGCGTTCGACGGCCGCATCCGTCCGTTCAGAAAAGGGCCCCTCGCCCACGCCTCGCCGAAGTAGCACATCGCACAGTCTGGATCCCGCCGCTGGGCCTCCACGAACGAGTCCAACCCCTTGTCAATCGTGAACGCATACATCATCTGGAGGCCCTGATCGAAGTACGCTTGGGCGTCCGGGTAGGCCGTGGTGATGCCTCGGCTGAGTGGCCCGGTCACCGCCGTCAACAGGGCAACCTCGGGCTCCTCACTCGCCTCCTGGCTTTGCTGGGCCCACGACGCTGACGGGGCAACCAAGCCCAACAACACGAGCGCGCATAAGGGCAACATGTGCGTTCCGCACCGTCCAACTTCCCGTCGCGCTGTCTTCAACATCTGCATCGTGGATCTCCCAACCTGGTGTACGTGAAGTGTTTTTGAATCCGACCCCGAAGGATGGGACGCTTCCCGACAGGGAGCAAGAGCCGCCACGCGCTCGCGAGTCGGAGCCTACAGTCCGGTCCGTGTTGGAGTTCTACCGTTCGCGAGGATCTGCCTTTTCCGATCAGTAGGCCGGTTCGTCTGGTCGCTTCTCCCCGGCCGTGACGGCGAGCTGCAGACGATTTTCGGGCGGCGGGAGCGCACAGACCGTAAAGGCGCTGAACACGCACGGAGGGTTGTACGCGCGGTTGAAGTCGATCGTCGTCCAGCCCTCCTCATCGGCGAGGGGCACGCTCAGATAACGACCGGCCTGATAGGTGTCGACCGTTGCGGTCGAGTCCCACATGATCATGAAGTAGGATCTGCTGCGGGGGCTCTGCAGGACCGCGACCAGGCGGTGCTCACGCCCATCCGCCCGAAATACCAGTTCGCCCGGCGTCTGATATTGGATCATGCCGCCGGTGACATCCTGAAACGAGAGTGCCCTCGGCTCCTCATAGGGTTCGAACCTGGCGGTGACCCGCCAATCCGTCGAAACGGGGTAGGACTCGGGCAGCTTGAAGCTCTCACGCTTTTCGGAGTCCTCATCCCAAACGCGAAGCCAGAGCCGATCGGTGCCCGGCTCACCGTGGACCCGCATGCCCAGCGACCCCAGTGCCATGTTGGTCGTGTTACCCGACCGGTCGCTTCCAAGCACGGTGGTCTCCGTGATCTGCTCGCCCTCCCGGATGGTGATGGGAGCGCCGGCGCTGGGCTCGAGCCGAATCTCCTGACCGGACCGGTGCAGCGTGCCGGCGAGCTGAGGGGAGTCCTCCTCCGGCAAGACGATGGGTAGGTCCGGGTCCGATCCGAACGGCGTCGCTCCTTGAGCGAGCTCCCAGAGGCCCATCCACAGGACGGAGCCGGAGAACGGCCGGACCAGCCGCTCCTGGCGATTCACGCGCCATTCCTGGTGCCCCTGAGCGAACTCCGCGAAGACCACGGGCTCTGGGGCGGGCCATTCCTCGCCCATGCAGCCCGCAAACACCAGAGCGACTAGCCCGGAGACGACGAGACCTACGGGGCGCAGAAACCTCCCCCCGCTGTACTTCTTCAACAGCCGTCCACGTAACGCCGTGCTTCCTTGAACTCTTCGAACGCCTCACGGCCCGCCCACACCTCGATTAGCTTCTCGTAGGCTTCTACAGCCATTTTACGGTTGTCGGTCTCGGCGTAGGCGCGAGCGAGGCCGAGGAGAGATCGGGGACGGTTCGGCATGCGCTGGAGCGACGTCTCGAACTTCTCGATTGCATCAGCGGGCCGTTCCAAGTCGAGCAGGATCTCACCGTAGAGCTCGTGGACGGGCTTCACCGGGGACGCGGCACCTCGTGGGTCTGCTCCCGCCTCGACGATCGCCTCGGCTTCGTCCATGAGGCCGGTCGCCACGCTTCCGTGTCCCATGCCAGCATGGAGTAGGGCGCCGACCTGCTTCGCCATGATGTTAGCGCTCCGGTTGCCGTTCGGGCCCCTCTCGGCCATCGCCCTGAGCGCGGCCTCGGCTTGGGCGACGGTCGCCTGATCACGGGTCCGAGCCGCGCTTATCCCCGTTGCCAGCAGCTCGTGCATCGTCGATGCCTCAGTGATCGGCTGAACGTCCCATTCCTCGGTCTCGACGACGTAACGGGCCTTCAAGAGTGGGATCGTAGTGCTCGCCCGGGCCTGGCCGGGTGCGCCTTGTGGTCCGCCCTCGAGGAAGCGGCCCTCTAGGGCCATGCTTTCGAGCCGCTCGATCCATAATCTCGCTTTGGCGTAGTCCCCGAGCTGGAGATCGCCGTACTGACCCCAATCCAGCGGGTGGACGGCGTCCCCCATGGGATCGCCCGGTTGCCACAGCTCCCTCGCCGCAGTATAGGCCGATTCATTGTTGCGCGAGACGCGGTCCCACATGCCGTGTTGAATGAAGATGTGGGTCGGCATGTGCCGCGCGTGGGCCACCGCGGGAGCGATCTCGGCGAACGCATAAGCGGCTTCCAGCGAGAGCGGAGCGAGCACCGGACTGTCGAAGGCGTGGATCGTGTAATGAGCCGCACCCGGATGGTCCCGGTTTTGCCCGAACAGCTTCAAGGCAATCGTTCCTGCCTGTACGTTCATCCGCTGGGTCAGGTCGCCCGTCGCGACGGAGGCGCTCAGCACCGAGAGCGCATAGAATGCGGCCACCTCCGAATCATTCGGGTATTGTTCGTACAGTCGGCTCATCGCGTCCATGTAGCCGACCCTGCGTGTCACTTGGTCACCCTCGCCCCAGAGGATCTCGACGGCGCTCAGGAAGCCCTGCTCACGTGTCGTGGGAGCCTTGGCGAGTCGCTCAACTGGGGTCGGAGCCAAGCGCTCGAGCGCTCTTCGCGGCTCGGTCGGGTCCATCTGCGAGAACAGCGGGTGATTGTACGAGAGGGATTCGGCCCAGTACGCCATTGCGAAGTCCGGATCGATCTCTTGCGCCGCATGGAGCTCCTCACGGGCCTGTATCCAACCGAAGCTGTGCAGAAGGGCCGCCCCCCGCAGGAAGTGGTACTGCGCTTCACCCGTCGCGGATGTGGGGAATTCGAAGGAACCCACGTTGTCGAACTGTGCCTGGGCGGGTCGCGCACCGATCACGAGGAGGCCTGCGATCAGCAGAAGCGCGGGAGTACGGGTCATCAGTCTCTCCTGATGGGAAAAGGCCAGACGCGCAGCTCGAAAGCTTTGACGGAAAAGCTAAACATAGCTCCGATGATGTGACCCCGCTCGCCTGATAACGAGTCAAGACATCGAAGCTTCGATTTCACTTGCCTCTAGCAATCGGGGCGAGTATCGTCCGATCGTGTGGAATGCCACTTTGTATGGGAGGTAGTCGAGATGAACGCAGTGCGAATTTGGTCGCAACGTACGGTACGCGTGTTAGCCTTCGTCGCGGCCGCCGGGATCGTGCTAGCGGGCGATGCAGCCGCTCAGGACGTGCGCCAGGCGGGGATCGACGAGGCCACATCTGAAGCGACGTATTACGGCGCTGTACAGAACGTCTTGACCAGAAACTGCGTAGGTTGCCACAGCGCGAATGCGGCGGCCCTCGGCGGTATCACACCTCCCATGGAGCTCACGTCCTATGAGGAGGCCCGGCGGTGGTCCAGCCGCATTGCCACGGCCGTGAAGAACAACTACATGCCGCCCTGGGATGCCGATGTGCAGCATCAAGGCACCTTCAAGGACGAGCGTTACCTCTCCGACGAGGACAAGCAGATCCTGATCTCGTGGGCCGAAGCAGGTGCGCCGATGGGCGACCCCTCCGAGGCCGAGGCCGTGGTGAGCTCAGCGGATGTGGTCACCAGAACGGCGGAGGTGGCGCCGGACGGGTCGCTGTGGCGGGCGGGCGTGCCAGACGTAACGTTCGGATTCCAGGAGCCAGTGCTCGTTTGCGAGGAGGTCGAGGATTGGCAGCCACGGCTTCCGATGCAGGTCGTCGACGGCGAGATCGCAGAGCCTAGGTGGATTCGCTCCATGGAGATCAACACTGGACCGAGCGTGCACCATACGGTGTCCAGCCACCTAGGCGTGGGTGTGCCGGGTCGCGGTCCCTTCGAGTTTCCCGAAGGCTGGGGCATCCTGCTGACCGAGGATCCGTACGTCAGCATAAGCATGCACTACCATAAGGAGGCTGGCCCCGGGACGGCGGTTCTCGACGACACCAGGGGCGGGATGAAGTTCTACGAAAACGGCGACGTGATCGACTACGTCGTCGAGACGAATCTCCAGGGCTTCATGGACTTCACCATCCCCGCCGGGGACCCGAACTACGCGGTGTACAACGAGACCTACTTCGACGAGGACATCTATCTTCTTTCGATGGGCCCACACGCGCACTATCGGGGTAAGGCAGTCAAACTCGAGCTCAAGCGTCCAGACTCGCCGTTCCGTGAGACGCTGTTGTGGATTCCCGACTACGACTTCAACTGGCAGTTCCAGTACGAGCTCAAAGAGCCGTATCTGATTCCGGCCGGCTCGACCATGTACATCACTTGGTGGTTCGACAACTCGGCTGATAACCCGTACAACCCCGATCCGACCGTCGAAGTGTCTGGTGGACCGGCGACGACCGACGAGATGGCAAACGCTCGCATCTACTTCGCGAGGACCAACCCCCTCGGGCTCGTCGTGGGTGGGGATGTCCCAGAGGAGATTCTCGAACGGGGGCGTGCAGCTGAAGACAGAGCGCGGAGCAGGGCGATAGGGTGGGAGAGGGCGAGTCAGAGCTGCGGCGTGAGTATCGCGAGCCGGAGCCGGTAGCGTCGAGGTGGCGTAACCGGTAGGTGTCGGTGGCTGGGCTCAAAGCGCTGGTCGGGTCGATCGTCGCTACCTCCGCCGTTCGTTGGGCGGCGGTAGCCACCCTCGACATCCCGATCGAGTTCCCCCCTTTGGCGGGCCCGGGCCCGACCATCTTCTTCACGGCCGTGGGCGCGCTTGGAGCGATCGCTGTCTTCGCCGTCCTACGTCGACGCTCGGATCGGCCCGAGCATCTCTTTCGTTGGATCGCCCTTGGGGTTCTGCTGCTGTCGTTCCCGGCGGACCTGTGGCTTCTGAGCGACGGAGCCGCTGGTGCCTTTCCCGGGGCGACGCCCACGGGGGTCACGGTGCTCATGGTGATGCATGTCGTTGCTGCGGCGGTCATCGTTTTGGGCCTGACCGTGCGGCCCAGGTTCCCGTCTAGTGCATAGGCGTCCTTAGTTCGACGCGGTCTGGCGAGTGCGTTGGAGCTCGGCAAGACTCAGCCCGTTGACCCCGTCGATGATCTTTGCGAACGCGCGGGCGACGGCCTCGAGTCCGACCGACGGGACTAGGTCCGGGATGTCTAGGTCCGAGTGCTTGTGCTCCGGAGAGCGGATGAGCTGGATTGACGGTGCCTCCTCGTCGATCGATCCGATCTCTCCTGATGCGCTTGGGTGCATCGGCCCTACCAGGCTCACGCCGAAGGTGCGGTATGCGTCGAGGGCCAGGTTGAGGAGGTCGTCGCTCCCGTGCACCCACCAGCGCCTTGGCGAGATGCCGGCTGTCCTCCGCAACTCCGTCCCGTACGGGAGGAACTGCGCCGGCGCGATGTGCTCGGCGTTGAGGAGGAGCGCCGTGTTCTCGAGCATCCCTTCATCACGCATGTAGGGGGAGTTGGGTGAGCCGATGTGATGGCCAGCGGTCCCCACGAAGATCATGTTCCTGCGACGCTGCTCGCGCGGAATCTGCGAGAAGTGCTCGGCCAGGGCCATCATCACCGCCACCCCGGATGCGTTGTCGAGCGCCGCGTCGAACCAGCCGTCCATGTGCGCGGTGATGATGATCGTCTCGTCCGTCGTTCCCGGCAGGGTCCCGTACTGGCTCGGGCTTGTGAGGCCCTCGATCCAGTCCAGGTCGAGGCTCGCAGAGATGGTCACCGGACCCTCGGCGATGAGGTCCCTCAGGCGCCGTCCGTCCTCGAATCCCATCCAGAAGCCCGGTGTCTGCTGCGCCAGCGTGCTCTGGATGATCCCCATATTCCCGGCGTAGCCCCAGATGCCGATCGTCATCGCCGCACCCGCGGCCTGTGCCTGCTGCACGACGCGCTCCATGTTGCTCGAGTTCCCCATCTGCCCCGGGGCGAGCATGGCTTGAAAGACCACGGCCTTACCACGCACGTCGCGTCCGGCGAAGTCCAGTTCGGTGCCGAGCCCGACCCATATCGCCTCGACGCTGATTGGGTCCGGCAGCGTCGAAGGAGGTGCGGGCCGGTTCACATTCCGAGCACGACCCGAAGACCACACGTACTGGGGTGGTGACGGGTAGGCGCTGGGGAAGCTCAACGCCTCACCGCCGCCCGTGGCGGTCAGCGTCCAGTCCTGGGGCGTCCACTGCGGACCGAGCGGGAATTCGACCCTATGGATATCCTCGAGTCCGAGTGCCCGGTACCTCGCTTCCAGCCAATCCGCCGTCATCACCTCGTACTTGGTGCCCGACATTCGACCCCAGTACTTGTTGCCGTCGTCCCGGCTTCGCCTGGAGAACTCGACGACCTCGTTCATCAGCTCCTTGATGTGATGCCCATCGATGTCCGCATAGATTCGATCGGCGGCGGACAGGGGCATGCGCATGTAGTCGAAGGAGTCGTCGCGCACCTCACCATAGGCGTCCAGGAGGATGTTGCGGTCCTGTGCCTGGAGTTCGGTTCCGAAAAGGACCGAGCCGGCTAGAAGCCCGGCTAGAGACCCGGTTACAAACGCGGCGTGCCTTCCCATGATTTCCCCCTGTATTCCGCCGAGGCGGTTGAAAGTGATCACTGACGGGCGTTCAGAATCCTCCGGAAATCTCGACCGAGGTCTTCACCCAGCGTGGTGTCCGCCCCCAGCTCCTCCAGGACCTCACCCGTCTCTTCGTGCGTGTAGAAGGAGCCGGCGCGATATTCCCCCTCGGCGGCGATCATCCAGGCGGTCTGACCTCGGTCATTGATCGCGTCGATGTTGGCGCCCTGTTCCACCAGGAACGGGACGAGGAGGACTCCACCGAGATACACGGCGCCGTGTAACGCGGTCTGGTGGTCGTCGTTCATGGCGTTGATGTCGATTTGTCCGAGGCCCAGGATGTACTCGACCGCTTCAAGCGCCGACAGTTCGAGTGGCAGGTTGTCGTCGAACCAGCGACGTCCGTACTTGTCGGCGCCCTCGACATAGTCAGCACCCGCGGCCACCATCAGCGCAGTGGTGCCGTCGTCGGTCGTCAGCGTCGGGTCGGCGCCCGCCTCCAGCAGGAATCGCATGCTCTCGAGGTCTCCGAACGAGGCGGCCAGGAAGAAGGGTGTCGCGCCGATGACGGACGGCGTCAGCCCGTTGTCCTGGGTGATGCGGCGCGAAACGAAGGGGAGCGCTCGCTCGAGCAGTGCGTTGGGGTCGGCGCCCCGTTCGAGCAGCGCCGAGACCACTTCCGGCATCTTATGTTGCACGGCTGAGTGAAGCGCTGTGCGTCCAGCGCCGGCGTGGTTGGGGTCGGCACCGCCGTCCAGCAGAAACAGCGCCATTTTATCATGGCCGCTGTCGATCGCCACCAGCAACACCTGGGCCTCGGTGTTGCGCACGAAGCGTGTCCGGGCGTTGGTGTTGCCCGCGATCCCGTCCGGAGCCGACTCGTTGATGTCGGCACCTGATGAGAGAAGGAGTTGGGCCGCGTCGATGTTGCCCTGCTGCGCGGCGAACAGCAGGGGTGTAAAGCTATTGTTCGTACGTGCTGAGACCCCTGCGCCTGATTCGATCAATACGCGCGCGATTGGGGTGTGGTTCGCCGCGATCGCCAACATCAGCGCGGTCTGCCCGAGCAAGATTTCGGTGGCATCAGGGCTGGCCCCAGCCGCCAGGAGCAATCGCACGACGTCCACGTTGCCGACGCGGGCAGCGGTCATCAACACGGTCTCGCCATTCGTGTGCGCCGCGTTCGGGTTCGCTTCGGCCTCGAGCAGGGTCTGGACGAGGGCCACACTGCCATTCAGGGCGGCCAGCGACAACGCCGTGACGCCATGGTCGTCGGCCGTGTTCACATCGGCGCCTGATGTTATTAACAGCGTGACCAAGTCCTCGGAATCCAGGTGCGCGGCCCAGTGGAGCGCTGTGGCCCCGTCTCCATACCGCACGTTGACGTCGGCACCTTCCGCGAGCAACACCCGTATAGCGTCGACGTCGGCCCGGCGCGCCGCGTCGATCAACGCCGGCCCGTTGATCAATACCCGCCCGTTGATCGGTGCTTGCCCGTCGATCACGGTCTGGGCGGTAGTTGGCTCGACGACGGGCGGCAACACGCCGATCGCAACCACGACGGTGAACACTTTCCACCAATTGGACATGATCAACCGACGGTCGCGATCCGCGGTATTCCCTCCAACAGCTTTCGAGCGACGTGACGGACGCGGCGAAATCGGCTTGACTTCTGCAATAGGCCATCCCGATAATGCGAGGTCTTGCGTTCCAGGACAATCTAGTCCGGCCCGTGGCGCAACAACCGGGGGATTTGGTAAGCCAGTTATGACTGCTAACCGCGGAGTGTTTCTGGTGGGTTTCGCCGTCGCGGCGACGAGCGGCGGGAGCGCCCTCGCCCAGACCACATCAGCCCCCGAACGTGCGATGTTCAGCGACTACTGCGTGGTCTGCCACAACGACATGCGGGTCACGGGTGGGTTGTCGCTCGAGCATGTCGATCTCTCTCGCCTGGCAGTGGACGCGGATGAGACCGAGGTCTGGGAGAACATCGCGCGGAAACTGCGTACGCGCGCGATGCCGCCGCCGGGCCGACAGCGTCCGTCCGAGAGTCAGTACGAGGCGGTTGCCGCCCGGGTCGAGACAGAGCTCGACGACGCTGCTGAAGCCGCGCCGAATCCGGGCCGACGCCCTGCGGTCCATCGGCTGAACCGGGCCGAGTACACGAACACCATCCGCGATCTTTTCGCGCTCGAGGTTGACGGTGCCGTACTGCTGCCGGCCGACGATTCCGGCTACGGGTTCGACAACATTGCCGACGTCCTCTCGGTCTCGCCGATGCTGACGGAGCGGTATCTCTCGGCTGCAAGGAAGATCAGTCGTTTGGCGGTTGGCGACCTTTCGCTGGCACCGTCCACGGAGATCTTCGAGGTCAACAAGTATCTGCACCAGGATGCACGGGTCAGCGAGGACCTGCCGTTCGGGTCGCGGGGCGGAATGGCCGCACGGCATACGTTCCCTGTCGATGCCGAATACGTTGCCAAGATCTACTTATCGCGTACGTACGACGGACGTATCCGTGGGCTGGCCGAGCGGCACCAGTTAGAGGTCCGGCTCGACGGTGTACTGGTTGCCGAACTCGAGGTTGGCGGTCCGTTGCCGCCAGATGAGAACGGTCGCCCTCGTCGACGTGACTATCGAAACGAACCCGACGATGGCCAGGAGGTTCGTTTTACGGCGACCGCCGGTCCTCACCTGCTCGGCGTGAGCTTCGTGGGCCGAGCGCCGGTGCTCGAGGGGATGCACCGGCCCTACTACGCCATCACTAGCTACGAGTACGCTGGTGACCAGACCCTCGACCCTGGTGTCGGGCGCGTCGAGTTGTCCGGGCCGTACAACGTCACGGGTCGTGGAGACACCCCGAGTCGGCGCGCCATCTTCACTTGCCGCCCGCATGCTGACGTGGTCGCGTCTGGGCCGGAAGAAGTGGCCTGTGCTCGCGAGATTCTCGGCCGTCTCGGCCGCTCGGCATTCCGTCGACCGGTCACTGAGGCCGATCTGGAGGTGCTGCTCGAGTTCTTCCACTCGGGTCGCGCCGATGGCGACTTCGACGCCGGCATCGAAATGGCGCTGAGGCGGGTGCTCGTGAGTCCGGCCTTCCTGTTCCGCCGCGAAAGTGACCCCGATGGAGCGGCTCCCGGCCAGCCATACGCCATCAGTGAGTTGGAGTTGGCCTCTCGTCTCTCGTTCTTCCTCTGGAGCAGCATCCCCGACGGGGAGTTGCTCAATCTCGCTGAGCGGGGCGAGTTAGGTCGCCCCGAGGTGCTGGAACAGCAGGTCGCGCGGATGCTGGCAGATCCTCGAGCTCGGGCGCTCGTCGAGAACTTCGGAGGGCAGTGGCTCTATCTGCGCAACATGGAGCTCGTCTCGCCCGATCCTTACGCCTTCCCCGACTTCGACGGCAACCTGCGTGTGGCGATGACACGAGAGATGGAGCTGTTTCTCGAGAGCCAGATCCGCGAGGACCACAGTGTGCTCGAGCTGATGACGTCGGACCAGACCTTTGTCAATCAGCGGCTTGCCGAGCACTACGGCATCCCGAACATCCTCGGGAATCACTTCCGTCGTATCACGCTGAGCGGTGAGTTCGATCGGCGGCGCGGTTTACTAGGGAAGGGAAGCCTGCTGACGGTGACCTCATACGCGCATCGCACGTCGCCCGTTCTGCGGGGCAAGTGGCTGCTCGAGAACGTGCTTGGGACACCGCCGCCCCCACCGCCGCCCGACGTACCCGAGCTCACGGAAGAAGCCGAGACTGATGGATCCATCTTGTCGCTCAGAGAGCGAATGGAGCAGCACCGATCCGACCCGGTGTGCGCGAGTTGTCACCGTGTGATGGATCCGCTCGGCTTTGCGCTCGAGAACTTTGACGGTATAGGACAGTGGCGTGCCACTAGCGAGGCCGGGACGCCGATCGATGCGTCGGGCGAGCTCGCGGACGGAACGCCCGTGGATGGGCCGGTCTCGCTGCGCGACGCACTGTTGAAACGACCGGAAAACTTCGTCACCACAGTGACCGAGAAGTTGATGACCTACGGGCTCGGGCGTGGTGTCGAGTACTACGACGCCCCCGCGGTTCGAGGCATAGTGCGCGAGGCGTCGGTCGACGGCTATACTTGGTCAGCACTGATCACCGGCATCGCCCGGAGCGTGCCGTTTCAGATGAGGAGTTCTGCCCCATGATCATCACCAGGAAGGCACTACCCCGGCGGACGTTTCTGAAAGGTGTCGGTGCCACCGTGGCCCTGCCGCTGCTCGACACCATGTCGCCGGTGTTACGGGACACCCCGGCCGAGCCGGGGGCTCGGCTCTTCATCGGGTACGTGCCTAACGGCGTGATCATGGATAAGTGGACCCCGACGACCGAGGGCAGGGGTTTCGAGTTGCCCTCGACGTTAGCACCGCTCCAGCCGTTCCAGGACCAGCTTACCGTGATCAGTGGACTGGCCAGTGAGCCGATGTTCCCCCTGCCGGGCGAGGGCACAGGCGACCACGTCCGTGCGGCCGCCGCGTTCCTGACCGGGGTGCACCCGAAGAAGACGGAGGGACCGGACATCCAGGGTGGCGTCTCGATGGACCAGATCGCGGCCCAGCAGATCGGTCAGGGCACGCAGCTGTCATCGCTCGAGCTCTGCCTCGACCCGAACGAATTGATCGGCGCTTGTGAGGCCGGGTGGAGCTGTGCTTACGCGAACACACTGTCGTGGCGCAACCCGACCACGCCGTTGCCCATGGAGAATCAGCCCCGCGCGGTATTCGAACGACTCTTCGGCGACGCCGACGACACCAGCCAGGCGGCCCGCGAGGCGCGCCTCCGCGAGGACCGCAGTATTCTCGATTCCGTGTTGCGCGAGATCGGCAGCTTCCGGAGGACTCTGGGGGAGTCGGACCGCGACAAGATCACCCAGTATCTCGACGCCATCCGTGACATCGAGCGGCGGATCCAACTCGCGGAGGCCCAAGGCGACGTCGAGCTCCCGGAGTTGGTGCGGCCCACCGGCGGCATCCCCGACACGTTCGCGGAGCACGCGCGGCTGATGTTCGACCTCCAGGTGCTTGCATTCCAGACCGACATGACGAGGGTGATCACCTTCATGATGTCTCGGGAGGTCAGCCCACGGACGTACCCGGAGTTGGGCATCCCTGACCCGCATCACGGGCTATCCCACCACGGGAACAGACCCGGTCAGATGGAGAAGCTGCGTCAGGTGAATGTGCATCACGTCGAGCAGTTCGCCTATTTCCTCGACCGGTTGCGCTCCACGCCGGACGGTGACGGTACGCTGCTGGACAACATGCTGGCGCTCTATGGGTGCGGCATCAGTGACGGGAACCAGCACCTGCACACCAATCTCCCGATTCTGCTCGCGGGTGGAGCGGGCGGACGGCTGCAGGGCGGTCGGCACATTCGCGTGGAAGAAGAAACGCCGCTGACTAACTTGCAACTCAGCATGCTCGACAAGATCGGTGTGGCCACAGAGCGGCTGGGGGACAGCAGCGGGCAGCTGACGCACCTCTCCGAGGTGTGACCGCTGGCTTTAGGAGCCTCTTGATGTCTCTTCCGAAAGATTCCGCCGAGCGGCAAGACCCGCTCGACCCGTCGCGCCGAAGCTTTCTGAAGTGGAGTGCCCTCTTGGGGGGTGCTTCCGCGCTCGGTGGCGGTGGACTGCTTCTCTCCCAGTTTCGGGACGCCGAACAAGGAGTGCTTCCCCTGGCCTCCGCCGGAGGCCGGATCGTCCGTACGGCCAACACGCCCGAATGCCTCCACTGCGCCCTTCTGGCGCACGTCGAGGACGGCCGGTTGGTCAAGGTGACCGGCGATCCGGATTTCAATGTCATGGCCTGCGCGCGAGGAATCTCACGCATCCGCCAGCTCTATAGCCCACATCGGCTCAAATACCCCATGCGCCGGGTGGGCGAGCGCGGCGAGGACAAGTGGGAGAGGATCAGTTGGGATGAAGCGCTCGACACGATCGCCGAGCGTTATCGCCAAATCCGAGACGAGCACGGCAACCAAGCCTTTCTGTCCTTCGACGGAACAGGAAACTGGACTTCGCTCGGCACGGGCGGGGGGATCTATTCGGCCTTCTGGAACCGCTTTGGCGGCACGACCCCGATTATTTCCCAACTCTGTTGTGCTTCGGTGTCCTCGGGTTACGCTGCGGTTTTCGGAGGCGGGCGGTCGGAGTTCAGGGACGAGTGGGTGCACAGTCGGTACTTCCTGGCGTGGGGAAACAACCCGGCCGTGACGAACCAGGGCTACATGAAGAACCTCTTCCAGGCCCGGGAAGAGCACGGCGCGCGACTCGTGACGATCGACCCACGGCTGAGCGAGACAGCCGCTCTCTCCGACCGCTGGATTCAGGTACGGCCGGGTACGGATGCCGCGCTCGCACTTGGCATGATCCACGTGCTTCTCGATGAGGGGCTGTACGACGAGGAGTATGTTCGTGCTTTCACAAACGCGTCCTTCCTCGTTCGCCACGGGGACGAGGGGTACGATCTGGAGGGGTTGGCCGGGAGCTGGCCGGAGGGAGGCGCCGAGCTTCCAATCGATCTTCGCGATCTTCGGCTGCTGGAAGAAGGCGAGTCCGGTTTCATGGTCTGGGACGAAACAGCATCACGGCCCGTCCCCGCGGACACACCGGGCGTCAAGGCTGCCCTGAGTGGAAGCTACGAAGTCGGTGGCGTGACGTACCAACCGGTCTTGGACTGGCTTCGCGCCATCGCCGCGCGCTACACGCCTGATGTCGTTCATCGCATCACCGGAGCGCCTGCCGACGCGATCGCCTCAATGACGCGCGAATACGCGAGCGCCAAGCCGGCGGCCATCATCCAGAACATGGCCGGCGCGCAACGAACCGATCACGGCACGCTGACCGTCATGGGCCACCTCTACCTCGCCTCACTCACGGGCAACGTGGGTGTGCTCGGAGGCGGCGTGAACGATACGGGCGGTTTTGTGAACCAGGCCGGGGGGAGGCGTGGCACCCCCGTTCCTCTCCAGCGGAATCCTCGGATCGATGGGATTCCGGCCACCAAGGTTGGAGAGTACCTGGTCGAGCAGAAGCCGCATCCGATCAAAGCCATCCACGTGGCCGGAAGCGGCCTGCTGACCCAAACCCCAAATACGAAAAAGGTCATCGAAGGGCTCAACAACATCGACTTCATGGTCGTGCAGGACATTTTCATGACGACGACCGCGCGCTACGCCGACATCGTGCTGCCGGTGACTACGCTTTTCGAGGCCAAGAATGTCCTCGCTGGGCCGAGGAGCCGGTACATCCAGCTCATGAATCAAGCGATCGAGCCTTTGTTCGAAGCGCGCTCGGATCGTTTCATCGTGACAGAACTCGCGAAACGGCTCGGCTTCGGCGAGGATTTCGACAAGCCCGACGACGATCTCATTCGCCGTGTGCTCGAGCCGACGGGCGTGACCCTCGAACAGCTCGAGGAGGGTCCGGTCAATCCCATGCCGGATCCGTGGATTCCGTTCGCCGACAAGAGATTCAACACGCCGTCCGGTCGCATCGAGCTTTTCTCCACCTATCTCTCGAGGAGGGGTTTCGATCCGATCCTCGAGTACTTGCACCCGGTCGAAGCCCCGTGGGTCGACGAAGAGTTGGCCGAGCGCTACCCGCTCCAGCTCATCAATCGCAAGAACCACAACCACGTCAACTCGAGCTTTCACCACCACGACTATTTGATGGAGATCTGGGCGAGCCAGGTGCTCCAGATCCACCCGGAGGACGCAAGAGCCCGTGTCGTCGAGGACGGGGCGCGCATTCGGGTCTTCAACGGGCGCGGCTCCATCGAGGCGATGGCGCATGTGACCACCGGCATCATGCCGGGCGTCGTGAGTGTCACCACCGGATGGGGTGGGGTCAACGAGAAGCAAACCGCGAGCATCTTGAGCCCGGACAAGTTCGAGCCGATTTCAACGGGCCACACGCTCAACTCGTCGATGGTTCAGGTCGAAAGGGGAGAGGCCACGTGAGTCAGGTCGCATTCTTCTTGGACGTCAACCGCTGCACGGGGTGCCGTAGTTGCGAGGTCGCGTGCAAGATCGAGAACGGCGTCGAAGTGGGCCCACGTTGGCGCAAGGTTCGCACGGTCGAAGGCGACGAAGGTGGCCCCTTCATGTACCACGTCTCGATGGCGTGCAACCACTGCGAGGTCCCGGTCTGCGCCGACGCGTGTCCTTCGGGTGCGATCACCAAGCGACCGGACGGGATCGTGGTCGTCGACGAGAGCAAGTGTATCGGCGCTCGTCTGTGCGCGTGGGCCTGTCCTTACGACGCGCCGCAGTTCAGCGATGAGACCGGCATCATGCAGAAGTGCGACTTCTGCAATCACCGGATCGATTCAGGCGTCGGGGGCCCGGCCTGCGCCGAGGCATGCCCCACCAAGGCGCTGCAGTGGGGAACCCTCGAGGAAGTCGCCGCGAAGGAGGGCGTCACGGACGAGTTCGGGCCGCTGCCCGACGCGGAGATCACGCGCCCTGCGATCCGATTCAAGCCGCTCAAGCCGCGTCACTCCTGAGCTAGAAAAGACATGGATACGCGTGAATGGGCTCTCGTGATCTTCACGCTCTTGAGCCAAGCGGCGGTGGGAGCGTTTCTCACGCTGCAGGTCTTGCGTTCTCCCCTCGCACCGAGCGGAGCCGATACCCTCACCTCTCCGGGACCCGGTGAAGGAGGCGTCAGGAGAGCGGGCCCCTCGATCGCCGTTCTTGTCGTGCTGTCGGCCGGATTCTTTGCTGCGCTCTTCCATTTGGCGACACCACTCACGGCCGTTCGTGCGGTCGTAAACTTCGCCTCCTCGTGGTTGAGCCGCGAGATCGTGTTCGGGGGCTTGTTCGCGGGGCTTTTGGCCGCGCTCGTGGCGGTGGAGTACTCAGGCCGAGCGTTTCGGTGGCACCGAGTGCTCGCAGGCGCGACGGCGGGAGCCGCATTGGCGTTTCTCTACAGCCAGATCCGGATCTACATGTTACCCGCCCAACCCGCATGGAACACTCTAGCGACGCCAGCGGCTTTCTTGGCGACGGCCCTACGCCTCGGAATTCTCGGGGTTGCTGTCGGCGTGGTCGCTCGCGGGATGCAACCCGACGAGCTCGGCAGGTTCGATGCCCCTTCGTGGCGAACTCTTCGTGGGCTCGCAGCGGCGGGCATCGTTGTGTTGGTCGCAGAGCTTCTCGTGTTACCCCTCCAGCTTGGCTCGTTGATCGGCGACCCTTCGCAGGCCGCGGTGGCGAGCGCGCAAAGGCTCACGGACGACTTCGGATGGGTGCTGGTGCTACGACTGGTGCTTCTATGCATCGGTGTGGCTGCCCTGGGCTGGTTCCTCATCGGCCAGAAGAGTCCCGACGCGCATCGTCTGGCGCGTAAGCTCACAATAACCTCGTTCTGGGTCGTCCTCCTCTCGGAGCTCTGCGGCCGCTTTCTCTTTTACGCGACGGCCATGAGAGTCGGCATCTGAGCTAGCTCATGGCCAGCACTCAACACCGAACACCATCCGAGTGGGCGCAGCTTCAGACCGGTCAGGGATTGGCCTATCGCTTTCTTGGAAGGTGCTTCTACGAGGCGCCTGATGCGGAGTGGATCTCTACGCTCGCTGAGGAGCGACTGTTCGAGGCCTGGCCCTTCCCTTCGAAAGACGAAGACACGACAGAGGGGCTGTCGCTATTAAGGGACTTCTGCGAAAGCTGGGATACCACGAAGATCGGTGAACTCCAGTGGGATTTCACCCGCCTTTTCGTCGGCCCGGGCAAGATGTTGGTGCCGCCGTGGGAATCCGTACATCGAAGCAAGACGGGGCTGACGTTTCAGGAGTCCACGTTACGCGTGCGGGAGATCTACCAGGGCTTTGGCGTGGAAGCCCCCGCGATTCACCGCGAGCCGGACGATCATATCGGAATCGAGCTGGCGTTCGTCGGACGACTTTCCGAACTGGCGGCGGCGGCGGCCACCGAGGGTGACACGGCTACGCTCGACAGACACCTCGAAGCGCAGAAGGCTTTCTTGCGCGACCACCTACTCGTGTGGGCGCCCCGTTGTCTCGAGCTCGTGGGCGAGCATGCAGAAACGGCCTACTATCACGGCGTCGCACGCCTGACGTTGGGCACTCTCTCCGAGTCGGCAACTCTGTGCGAGGCGCGAGCGGATCCTGCCGCTGAAGATCAACCGGGTCTGGCAAGATCATCTGATGTTCGCCAAGATGGCGAAGAGCACGTGCCATAGTGCCTGGAATGCTCGGTAGTTTCGCATGAGGGGTCCAACCATGGTCGCCAGATCGGCGCTCGTACTCCTGTTCCTGGTACCGGCGTCCCTTCGAGCCCAGGGGACGGATATCCAGACGTTCCTCGACCTCCTTGCCGTGAATCCCGAGCAAGAGGCGATCCTGGAGCGAGCAATTCTGGACGGATGGGACGATTCCCATGCCGCCATGCTCGTCGAGCTCCAGCGCTTCGCCCAGCGGCGCGATAGGACTCGCCTCTTTCTGTTGCTGGAGCGCGCCACCGGACAGCCTTTCGGGCAAGACATGGATCGGTGGTGGGATTGGATCTGGGCAACCAATCCCGGAATGCATCCCGACTACTCGATGTTCAAGGCGAGGCTGTACTCGGCCATCGACCCGAGCTTTCGTGACTACTTCGACGACGGCCTGCCCGCGAACATCCGTCTCGACGAAGTCCGGTGGGGAGGCGTGGTGCGCGACGGGATTCCGCCGCTCGACCTGCCTGCCTTCACCGACGCACGTGGGGCCCGGTACCTGGACGATGACAACATCGTGTTCGGCATCGCGATCAACGGGGAGGAACGTGCATACCCCAAGCGCATCATGGCCTGGCACGAGATGTTCAAGGACACCATCGGTGGCGAGCACTTCACAGGCGTGTACTGCACCCTCTGTGGTTCGATGATCCTCTACCGATCGACCATCGACGGGGAGCACTACGAAATCGGCACCAGCGGATTCCTCTACCGTTCCAACAAATTGATGTACGACCATGACACCCGGTCACTTTGGTCCACACTGACTGGCGGGCCAGTCGTGGGCCCTCTCGCGGAGCGCGACATCGAGTTGGAGCCGCTTTACGTGGTCACCACGACATGGGGGGAGTGGCGGCGGCGCCACCCGGGCACGAAAGTGCTGTCGATCGATACCGGGTATAACCGTGATTACAGCGAGGGGGCGGCGTACCGCGACTACTTCAGCACGGACGAACTCATGTTCACCGTGCCCGAATTGGATACGCGGCTCAAGAACAAGGACGAGATTCTCGCGTTGCGGCTCCCCGAAGCCCCGATGGAGCAGCTGGCCATCGTTGTCGAATTCCTCGCAGACCAGACCGTGTATCACGATTCGCTCGGTGCGGTTGATTTCGTCGTGTTGACCGACCGCAGCGGCGCGAGCCGAGTGTTCGAAACGGATGGCGGGAGGTTTTCTGCTTGGGATGGTCAAGACGCAGTCTTGGACGAGTCAGGCGAACGATGGACGCTGACCGAAGCGGCCCTCACCAGCCCCGGTCAGACGCCCCTACGGAGGCTACCTTCGCACCGTGCGTTCTGGTTCGGATGGTACGCGCAGTTTCCTGAGACGCGCCTCGTTTACTGAAGCGGTGACTTCGGCTGAGCGATGAAACTGAACAGGGCGATTGGCAGAACGGAAACCGCGCCTCGTGGAGTTCGAAAGCGTATCGCCATATCGGATCCGGCGCTCGGTGAGTAGGCGGCCGAGGGAATCAGCTCAACTAGCCTTTTTCATCGTCCCAGTCGGGAACGGTCATGCTCAGAGCTGAGCCCTCCCCAGCACCGCTACGTAACCCTGCCGGAAAAGCGCCGGGAACGGAATTAACACTCCTTGCTCTTCGGGGGTCTTTACTGCAGCATATGTGACGCCTCTATCAGGAGCCTCTCATGAAACTCAGCGCCCTTCTTACTGCCCTGCTCACGACAGCCGTACTGACCATGGACGCGGCACCCGTTTCGGCTCAGAACTTGGCCGGAGTGTGGGAGATCACCCGGGAGACTGGACGCGGTACGACCGTCCAAACGCTCACGCTCGTCGTGGAAGGCTCGACGGTC